>OLIS01001050.1_pt1 | contig 20445 bp, 15 predicted proteins | sample 1601351 | NCBI WGS metagenome assembly OLIS01 (sample SAMEA2452122, study PRJEB22498) | human gut metagenome | biome: human feces; feature: human gut; material: feces | place: Australia | collected 2012
TGAATCGGGTAAGGAGCAATACATCATTACTTCTACTTTAAATGAAAGAGCCGTGGTTAGTGATGTGAGGAGACAGAGCATTTTCCCGTTATGCTTTTGTCTCCTTTCTATATTTCTCTAGTACCCTTTATTCATATATAAAATTTTCTGAACATAAAATTCTGGATCTATCGATTCAATATCATTATTGTTTCTTTTATCATGTCATGTATTTTCGATCGAAATAAAATTACTTTTCTTTTATTTCGATTTTAGCAAAAAAATTGCTTTTTAATTTTGATATGTTTCGTTTTATTCATTTCTTTGTGGTGAAAAATAAAATTTCATACACATGAAGCAAAATGAAACTACACAATCGTTTGATGTGATAATCATCGGAGGTGGTGCTACCGGAGCAGGAACTGCCAGGGATTGCTCTCGTAGAGGTGTAAAAACACTTCTATTGGAAAGATTCGACATCTCTACCGGTGCTACGGGGAGGAATCACGGCTTATTACATAGTGGAGCCCGTTATGCCGTAACCGACAAAGAGTCCGCGGAAGAATGTATCAAAGAGAATATGATTCTTCGCCAAATTGCCAGTCATTGTGTGGAAGAAACGGACGGCTTATTTTTAAGTTTACCGGAGGATGATCTCAGTTATCAGTCCCAATTTGTAGAAGCATGTCATCAAGCGGGAATCCGTGCGGATATCATCGATCCGAAAGAAGCATTACGTCTAGAACCATCCGCAAACCGGGATATTATCGGGGCAGTAAGAGTTCCTGATGGAGCAGTGGATCCTTTCCGTCTAACGGCATCCAACGTGATGGACGCTAAATTGCATGGAGCAACAATACTCACGTATCAAGAAGTGATCGAGATCATACGAGAGCAAAATCGAGTGATCGGAGTAAAAGTTCTAGATCATAAAACAAACGAAATCAAATCCTACTATGCCTCTATTGTTGTCAACGCCGGAGGAATCTGGGGGCATAATATAGCGAAGCTCGTGGATATTAATATAAACATGCTTCCTTCAAAAGGTGCACTGCTGATTTTTGGACATCGAGTTAACAATATCGTATTGAATAGGTGTCGCAAGCCGGCGGATGCTGATATTCTCGTTCCGGGTGATACGATCTGCCTCATCGGAACAACATCTAGCAAGGTGCCTTTTGAAGAAATTGACCACATGAAGGTGACCCCGGAAGAAGTTGATGTATTGTTGCGAGAAGGAGAGAAAATGGCACCCATTTTGGCTCAAACCCGTATATTAAGAGCGTACGCTGGTGTGCGTCCGTTGGTCGCATCTGACAATGATCCAAGCGGACGAAGTGTAAGTCGGGGAATTGTACTTTTAGATCATGCAACCCGCGATGGGCTGGAAGGATTTATCACGATCACGGGAGGAAAATTGATGACCTATCGATTAATGGCCGAGTGGACGACAGACTTGATATGTAAAAAACTCCATCTCTCTGCCCCGTGTACGACTGCCACGGAAAAACTCCCCGGCTCAAGGGAAAACATGGAAGAAATCAGCAAAAAAATTATATCCGTACCTCTGACACAACGCAATTCAACTATTTACAGGCACGGGGATATGGCTGATCGTTTTTCTGGAAACACGCCATTAGACAATAGTTTGATATGTGAATGTGAAGAGGTTTCTGTCGGCGAAGCGAAATATGCATTAAATGAACTGGATGTCAATAATTTAATTGACCTGAGGCGAAGAACTCGCGTCGGGATGGGAACCTGTCAAGGAGAACTTTGCGCGTGTCGTGCCGCGGGTTTAATGAGTGATATGAAAAAAGTATGCACGAATAGAGCCAAGGCGGATCTCGCCTCTTTCTTGAACGAAAGGTGGAAAGGGATGTCTCCTATTGCCTGGGGAGACACGTTGCGCGAGTGTGAGTATACGGCCTGGATTTATGAAGGCGTTTGTGGTTTAACATCATCATCTAAGAAATAATATGAAATTCGATACAATTATCATCGGTGGTGGCTTATCCGGTTTAATCAGTGGAATTTACTTGTCCCAACGAGGACAACGATGCGTTATCATATCCTCAGGCCAAAGTGCCTTGCATTTTTCTTCCGGATCATTTGACTTGTTAAATAATTTGCCAGACGGGACAAGTGTTCAAAAACCACTGGATGCGATAAGCAAACTCATCCAACAAGCTCCCTCGCATCCTTATGCAAAACTTGGCGAAAACAAATTCAAGATATTAACTCAACAAACCAAAGAATTTTTAAAAAACGCGGGAATTGCCACCCAGGGGGATTACGAAAAGAATCACTATCGAGTGACTCCCATGGGGACATTAAAATCTACCTGGCTCACGCTTGAGAATTTATTGATAAGTGAGAACGAAAAATGTTTGCCGATCCGACATCCGGGCATTTTTAACGTCACCGGGTTTCTTGATTTCTACACGCAATTCATTACGGATGAATTCCTAAAGCTGGGAACCAAATGCAGCATTCATTCTGTCAATTTTCCGGCTCTTGAAAACTTGCGTAAGAATCCGACAGAAATGCGTTCTGTCAATATAGCCCGTATTTTTGACAAACAAGAAAACATACAAGAATTAGTCCAAATACTAAAAGCGGAAAGCGAAGATTGTGACTCAATCATTTTACCCGCCATCACGGGATTAAACCGCGAAGACGTGGTCGGTTACTTGCGAAAAGAAATTGACAAACCTATCTATCTCTTGCCCACGCTCCCGCCTTCCGTTCCGGGTATTCACACCCAACAAAAACTTCGTTCCGTCTTCCAGCAAAACGGAGGTATCTATATGCTGGGGGATACGGTTTTACGGGCAGAAATAAAAGGGAACAGAATCTCTCAAATTTACTCTTCCAATCACGGAGATATACCTTTTATAGGACAAAATTTCATTCTTGCCACAGGAAGTTATTTCAGCCAGGGTTTGATTGCCAGTACGGAAAAAATATACGAACCCATTTTTGATCTCGACGTGACGTATGCCCCGAACAGAACACAATGGTACAACAGCGACGTGTTCGAATCACAACCCTACCAATCTTTCGGAATCAAAACCAACAACACGTTCCGTTGTATGAGAGAAGGTAAAATTCTCGAGAATCTTTATGCAACCGGGGCCATCCTTGAGGGATTCAATCCTTTAAAAGAGGGATGCGGAGCCGGAGTTTCCATTTTGAGTGCCATGTATATAGCAGAACAGATTTTAAGTAAATAAAGAAGCCATGAATCTCCAACAACATAATATCAGCGACAACAATTTTGAACAATGCATCAAATGCACGATCTGCACCGTTTATTGTCCTGTAGCAGCAGTAAATCCCAATTATCCGGGTCCCAAACAAGCCGGTCCGGACGGAGAGCGCTTGCGGTTGAAGAAATTCAACTTTTACGACGAATCTTTAAAATATTGTATCAATTGTAAAAGATGCGAGGTCGCGTGTCCTTCGAATGTGAAAATTGGCGACATCATCCAAGCGGCCCGGATTAAATACAGCAAAAAACAACCGAAACTCCGAGATTATATTTTAGCAAACACGGATATTGTCGGAACACTATCCACCCCGTTTGCTCCGATCGTAAACACGACTTTGGGACTAAAACCAGTGAAGGCAATTCTGGATGGAGTTATGAAAATCGATCACCGACGCACATTCCCGAAATACGCTTTCGGGACTTTTGAAAGTTGGTATAAAAAAGTTGCCCAAAAGCAAGCAGCTTATCCGAGCCAAGTGAGCTATTTCCACGGTTGTTACGTAAACTACAACAACCCTCAATTGGGAAAAGATTTAATTAAGGTAATGAACGCTTTCGGTATCGGGGTGCAACTTTTAGAAAAAGAAAAGTGTTGCGGGGTGGCCTTAATCTCCAACGGGTTGATCAAGCAAGCCCAAAAACAGGCTCGCACGAATATAAATTCAATCCGCAAATCCGTGTTGGAAAAGAAATTGCCTGTAATCGCGACTTCTTCAACCTGCACGTTTACCATTCGAGACGAATACCCTCACTTGCTGGATGTTGATAATGCTGATGTCCGAGAGAATGTGGAATTGGCCACCCGGTATATCTATCGGTTATTAAGTCAAAAGAAAACAAAATTGACTTTCAAAACAGGAAAAAAAATCAAGGTAGCCTATCATACGCCCTGTCACATGGAAAAACTGGGATGGGCTTACTATTCCATCGAGTTGTTGAAATTAATCCCGAATGTTGAATTAACCGTATTGGATTCACAATGTTGCGGCATCGCGGGGACTTACGGTTTCAAAAAAGAGAATTACAAAACCTCTCAAGATATAGGCGAGTCTTTATTCAAGCAAATAGAAGCACTTGACATTGATTACGTGGTTACCGATTGTGAAACATGTAAATGGCAAATCGAAATGTCAACTTCTAAACGATGCGAACATCCTATATCAATATTAGCCAATGCCTTAGAGTGATTATTGCCATGCCACGCTAAGGTATTTATAGCCAGGTAGCGAAAAACAATGTGTTAAAATCAAAATTTAAACAATTTTTTCTCGAAAAACATTTTGTTTTAAAAATCAATTGGCATACATTTGTTGCAAAATGAAACAATATGATTGTACAAAAGAAAACAATCGATTTCGATTTAAGAAATAAGTGCGGCGTCTATAAAAAATGACAAGTATGAATTGACAAAAAAGCAGGATACAAAAACGTATTTTGAGTATTGAAAACAAGTCCATAGAACAAAAAAGCGTGGAAGTGTGTTTTGACAAAATATTTTTACAATAAAAATCTAATAACATGTGGAATTTTTTAAAACCAGCACCTCACAAGGATTTATTACCGGAAGGTAAGATCGATTCGAGTTACAAGAGCTTGCGTTGGCAGGTTTTCGTTGGCATCTTCGTCGGTTACGCCGGCTATTACATCGTGCGTAAGAACTTCTCGATGGCGATGCCGTTTCTAACAGACCCCACCGGTCCTTACGGGTTCGACAAGGGTTCACTGAGTATCGTGTTATCGTTGAACGCCGTGGCCTACGCCCTGTCGAAGTTCTTGATGGGGAGCGTCTCGGACCGGAGCAACGCCCGGGTGTTCCTTCCCCTGGGTTTGGTACTGGCGGCCCTGTCCATGATGTTCATGGCCGTGCCGGTCGAGCTATTCGGGGCGAGCACGACGTCCATCGTGATCATGGCCGTGCTGAACTTCCTGGTCGGTTGGTTTAACGGCATGGGGTGGCCTCCCTGCGGCCGGGTGATGACTCACTGGTTCTCCGTGAAGGAACGGGGGACGAAGATGTCCATCTGGAACTGCGCCCACAACGTGGGTGGCGCCCTGGTGGGCCCGATGGCCGTGTACGGTGCCATGTGGTTCGGGTCGTGGTTCTACGGCGCGGACAGTTCCAGGTACTTCATCATAGGAACCTACATTTTCCCGGCGGCCGTGGCCTTGTTCGTGGCCTTGATCGCGTACGTGCTGATCCGCGACACGCCGCAGTCCTGCGGGTTGCCGACGATAGAGAGATGGCGGGACGATTACCCCAAGAATTACAGCGAGAAGCAGGAAGAGGTGCTCACCACGAGGGAGATTTTCTTCAAGTACGTGTTGAACAACAAGATGTTGTGGTTTATCGCCATCGCCAACGCCTTCGTTTACATGGTGCGCTACGGTTGCCTGGACTGGGCCCCGACCTACCTGAAGGAGGCGCAGGGGTACGATATTAAAGAAGCCGGGTGGGCTTACTTCGCTTACGAGTTCGCGGCGATCCCGGGAACCCTCGTTTGCGGCTGGCTCAGCGACGTGGTGTTCAAGGGACGCCGGGCGATCACGACGATCATATTCATGGCTCTCGTGGCGTTCTTCATCTTCCTCTACTGGCAATTCTCGGATAACTACATGATCGTCACGCTCTCCCTGATCGCCATCGGGTTCTTCATCTACGGTCCCGTGATGTTGATCGGCGTGCAAGCCCTCGACCTGGCACCGAAAAACGCCGCCGGCACGTCGGCCGGGTTGACCGGGTTCTTCGGCTACTTCTTCGGCACCGCCATCCTGGCGAACGTGGTGATGGGGTACGTCGCCCAGAGTTCGTTCGGCTGGGACGGCACGTTCGTACTCTTGCTCGTCGCCTGCGCCCTGTCCATCGTTTTCGTGGGTTTCACTTACAAGGAGGAACAGTATCTGGTACAAAATAAAAAATAATGAATAGAATTATTCAGATCAACTATTAAAAGCAAATTGTATGAATAAAAAACATTTGATGAGTGGGATAGTGATTGTATTATTACTATTTATTACACCCTCGATCACCGCACAAACTTACCGGGAGATCAAGGGATGGTCAAAAGAAATCAATGAACGTATCGAAACATTTTTGAATACGACGCTGACCATGAATATTCGTAAAGTTGCAGTATTTGATGGGGATGGAACCGTGGTAGGTCAAGCACCTCACTACTTGGCTGATGAGGCGTTGTATCGTTATGCCGATAAATTTTACAAGGGTAAGAGCGATAAATTTTCCAAGGAGAAAATGGCAATTCTCAACAGGATGGTAAAAGACGGTAATAATGTAGGAAAGGCTTATGTTGAGGATCGTGCACATTTTTTGGCAGGCATGACTCCGGAGGAAGTTGCAAACTTAGGATACGATTGTTATGTAGAATCATATCAAGGAAAATTTTACCCGGAAATGAAACAGCTTATCGCCAATTTGAAAGAGTATGGATTTGAAGTTTGGATACTGACAGCTTCTCCCGAGTTTTTGTATCAAAAATTTTTATCTGAGGAGTTGGGAATCCCCGAAGTAAATATTCTCGGGATGAAGTCTGTCGTGGTAAACGGAGTGTTGACAAATGAAATCGTACTGCCAATTCCGCAAGATGATGGAAAAGCGAATGTTATCCCGACATTCATTAAAACTCGCCCGCTTGTAGTGGGAGGAAATAGTCGGGGAGATATGGATATGTTGAATCAATCTTGTGGTTTGAAAATCGTCGTAAATCCAGATGACAAGACGGTACGTGGTCCAGAAGATGGTCCGATGAATGGTCTCACTGTAAAAGGGTATTGGGAAAAAGAAGGCGCTGTGATCGTTCGGTGTAATGATGTCAGAGATCCCAAAGTACGATTCCATACTTCAGAGTGGGGAATTAGAGAAAACGCGATTAATCCTAAAGAATAATTTCGAGAAGAATTATCCAACATAGTTACAATGAACTTAATTTATGTCATTATGAAAAAAAACTATTTATTAAATGTATTGGTGTTATGTTGTACTCTTTTTGTATGTACAATTGCTCGGGCCGAGTCTGATAAAGACGAACCTTCTAACACGAAAAGCGAGGCTGCGCAAATCAGCAACGACGATCTTGCGAAACAAGTAAATAAACTGTTATCCATATTGCCGAAATTCTCCGGTTATATTCAAACTGGTTATAACTGGGGAGACAAGAATGGTGATAATAGGTCGTCATTTCAATTGAAACGTATGCGTTTGATCATTGATAAAAAAGTTTCAAAAACATTTGATTTCCGCGCCCAACTAGAGTGTTTCTCGGGATCAGTAGATAATTCTGCTTACAAGAAAAAAGTGATTACTGTAATGGATGCCTTTGTTAATGCTCACATCACAGATGCTTTGCATTTCCGTGCAGGTCAATACTATTTACCACTTGGTTTCGAGAATTATGATATTTCCCCGGCTACCTTGGAGACGGTAGATTTTTCTAATATTTGCTATCGTATGGTGTGTCGTAACGCGATCTCTTCACCAGATCTTATTGATTATGGTCGCGATCTTGGAGTAATGGCTTATGGAGATCTTTTCAAGAGTAAAGATCAGAAATTTAGTTATTTGAGTTACCAATTATCCTTGACGAATGGTTATCTTCCGACGTTGAATGATGATAATAAATCAAAAGATTTCGTGGGTCGGATCACGATTCGTCCGATAGAAAAATTACGTATCATCGGTTGTTATAACTGGGGTGAATACAAAGGTTTGAACGAAAACAACGAGGTGAAGAATTACCTCCCGATGAATCGTTTCATCACTGGTGCTTGGTATTATGATCCGAATGGTCTTGATGTTCGTGCAGAGTACGGTCACATTCAAAGTGATGATGCTAACGTGAAAGAAGATGGCTTCTACGTGCTTGCTGCTTATAAATTAGGTAAATTTTTACCGGTAGTGCGTTATGACATGTATCGTGACAAAGCCGTTAAGACATCTGCAAACAACAAGGATAATTTCCTTTTAGGTTGTACTTATGAAGTGATCAAAGATGTTAAATTTCAATTGAATTATATCATCTCAACTTATCCGGACAAAGTGAAAGATGCAGGAACAAAAACCGGCACCGGTAATAGCTTGCAACTTATGTGTCTTCTTAAATTCTAATAATACTCAATCTTTTTACCAACAAATTAAATTATAAGATTATGAATAAATTATTTTTCGCTCTGGCATTACTTTTTATTGGAATGTCTGCAAGTGCTCAGCATCTAGGAACTGAGTATCGTTTGAAAAGAGTTATTCCCGTGGCAGGACGTCAAGGAATAGCCATTGACAGTAATTATTACTATGTGTCTGATACTAAAGTTCTTTACAAATATGATAAGCAAGGTAATCTTATCATGAAGAATGACCAACCGTTCCAGAATCCTAAGATAGCCAATCACTTTGGTGATATTGATGTGTACAATGGCGAGATCTATTGTGGAATTGAGAAATTCGAATACGGACGTGGTTACAATATTGCCGTGTCTATTTATGATGCAGAGACCTTAAAATGGAAACGTGATCTTCCTTGGTCTCCAGAATCAGGACAAGTAGAGGTATCCGGTCTTGCTGTTGATCGTGAGAAGAATATGGTTTGGATGTCAGACTGGGTAGATAGCCGTTACGTGTATTGCTATAGTCTTGAAACAGGGCAATACTACACGAAAATGCAATGTCGTCCGACCCCCTATTGGTGTCAAGGAATCTTCATCGCAGATGGAAAAATGCTTTTTACTTCAGATGATGGAGAATCTTTGTACAATATTCCTGACAATATTTATGTTGCAGACATCACAGAAGTACATTTTACCGGTTTGCAGGAAGGAACTGAAGTGGTTAAAGACACTCCGTTCAGCGTGAAACTTGACAAAAACGGAAAGCCTGTGATGCGTAAAGGTAAAATTGCAGCCGGGGCAAAGGCCGGAAGAGTTGAGTTGTTCCGTGAAATGAGTGATTTCCGTCGTGCTGGAGAAATTGAAGGTCTTTCAATTGACCCGGTAAATGATGATTTGGTTGTATTAAATAATCGTGGTACGTTGATTGTTCTTGGTATGTCACAAGGTCCGTTCAAAGAAGAGGGGTATACTGGAGAGATTCACGAACTTTATATCTACGAGAAAGTAAAATAGTTCTTAGCGAAGGAATCTGAATTAAATGAATGATCCCCCGGGGATAAAGACCTTGGGGGATTTTATTCTTGTAGTAACTTCTCTACTTCACTTTTTAAATGGGGCAGGTGATTGACAACAATGCTCCAAAGAATATCCACGGAAAGACTATCATAGCCATGTATAATATAGTTGCGAGCATTTGTGATGGCAAGATCCTTGTTTTCCTTTAATATTCTGTTCATTGCCTCACCGATAATTTCAATACATCTCTCGATCGCTCTTTGTAAACGTATATCTCTACAGAATTCTTCAAATAATTTCGGTTGCCCATCGAAGAAAGTTTCAATGTCATCAATCGCATTGAGTATATCTTGCAAATGTTTCTTGGTAAAGTTATCCATATATTAACGCTTTGGTTTGCTCTATATTTTCTTTCAAGTAATGGTTACGAATGGCATGTTCTTCCAGTAAATCGACTTCTCTTCCCAGAATATCTTCCAAGGCATATTTCAGATCAAAAAAATTACTGAAATAATCTGTTACTTGTGCTTTGTCAAAATTAACGATAAAATCAACATCGCTCTCTTTATTGAATCGATCGGTGAGAATAGAACCGAAGACAAATAATTTATTCACCTTGTATTTTTTGCATAAGGCAATTATTTGATCGATATTTAATTCAATTAAATTCATATTACTCTTTTCTCTGCAAATATAGTGAATGTTGAGGAGAAAACCATAATGTCGAGAGTAACTAACTATAAAACAAAAAAGCAGCCAATTTATTGACTGCTACCTCTGAGCTGATATCGGGATTTGAACCCGAGACCTCTTCCTTACCAAGGTCAATGATTGAAGAAATAATCCTATTTATTGTATTGATAATTAGATTATTGTGTGATAATTTGATTAGGGTGATTTTGTTTGACAAACATTTGTTCAACACATTGAATTTATATCAATATTATATTGGTATGAGTATTAGTATTAGTGTTATTTGTAGAAAAAATAGAGTTTCAGTAAAGAATAAAGTGACACCTTGTATAAGAATGATTCAAGATAGAAAAGCAAGTTATGTTTCAATAGGTTTTGCTTTGAATGTTGAATATTGGGATTTTGAAAATCAAAAATTGTCAGATAATTGTCCTGTAAAAGAATATTATCAACAATTGATAGATGAAAAATTGAAAGAGTTTAATAAGAAAATCATTTATTTGGAGGCTTTAGGGTATGAAGTGACAATGGATAATCTATTGGGTAGGGAGGGCAAAAACCATAATACAATTTTTGTGTACTTCAGAAAAATAATTGATCAATTGAAGGAAAAGGGGACTATCAGAACTGCAGGAAAATATGAAAGTTGTTTGCAATCTTTAATTGCTTTTAAATCTTTGGATATTTCTTTCTTGGAGATCAATCTTCAATTCTTGAATGAATTTGAGATATTTCTTAAGAAGAAGGGTAATGTAAGTAACACCATTGCCACTAAATTTAGTGTGTTGAAGGCTGTTTATAATAAAGCAATAGAAGATAAAATTTTTATTTGCAGAGAAAATCCATTTAAGAAATTTAAGGTTGGAAGATTGTGGACACCTACAAGAAAAAGAGCCATTAGTAAAGATGAAGTATTGAAAATTGTAAATCTTGATCTTTCACATAAAGGAGGTAATACCTCCCCTTATTTAGAATTTGCTAGAGATATATTTTTGTTTTCATATTATACAGCAGGTATTAATTTTAAGGATATTGCTAATTTGAAATATTCTAATATAATGGATATGAGATTGTATTATAAAAGAAACAAGACAGGAAAAGAATTAACTTTTCACCTTCTTCCTAATGCTCTGGATATAATTGATAAGTATAAAAAGAATGATGCATCTTGTGAAGACTACATCTTTCCTATATTGGATAGAAAGATTCATGTAACAGCACAGCAAAAATTTAATAGAGAACAAAAAGTGTTGGGGCATGTAAATACACAATTGGAAGTAATTAGGAAGAAAATAGGTTTGAATTTTCCATTAACTACTTATGTGGCTAGGCATACTTATGCTACAGTTTTGAAAAAAGCAGGAGTGAATATAGCTTTAATTAGTGAATCTTTGGGACATTCTGATCTTTCCACCACTCAAATTTACTTGGATAGTTTTGAAAATACTCAAGTGGATGAGGCCATGAAAAATTTGTTATAGAAAAGCCAAAACAAAGGTGTGTCAACAAGATTTCATTATATTTGTAAGAATTGGCTGTGACTATTATGTTGCAGCTAGTTCTTATTATATTATACAACTAAATGCAACAAACCATGTTAATAGGCGAACCAAGAAAATCATTAGTAAGAGAGATAAAGAATTTGAATGAATTGGCTTATTCTGAAGAAGATTGTGATGTAAAAAATCCAGAATGGATTAGCAATATAGATAAATATCCTTATCATGTTATACAGGAGGTTAATCCAGAAAATCCAACGAAATATAAGGTTTTGAAATTTAATGGAGCTAAAATTAAAAAAGATTTTGAGCTACATACTAGGGTGAAGAGGTTAGAAGATGATGAAGGGAAAATTCAAGCTATTGAGTTTAACATGGAGGGGAAAAAATATCTTGGAGAGGTGTTTGATAGTATTCCTTTTGGTATTTTAAACAAGAATAGAACAGGAGTAGGAGCTACAACTTTAGAAATTGAGGCTAAAAGAAATTCCATAATTGTTTTCCCTAATAAATCACTAGCATATTCAAAATCAAAAACAAAAGATTCATTATTATATGTTGGTAGCCCTATTGGAGATATTACTTCTAGCATTCACCCAAATATTAAGAAATATATTGATGAAATTGATCAGAGAAGGTCATATGGAGAGGATGTTTACAAGAAATTTCTAGTTGTTGCAGATAGTTTGTGTAAAGTATATGAAGTAATTGCAACAAAACAGGAATCTTTTGAATCTTACTTTCTTTTAGTGGATGAAGTGGATATGATCCAATCTGATGCCACTTACAGGCCAAAATTAGAAGATGTTATTGACTATTATTGTAAATTTCCTCAATCTAACAGGGCTTTAGTTTCTGCAACAATTAGAGATTTCACTCATCATGAGGTGCAGAAAGAACCAATGTTGATTGCCAAGTATGATAATAAAGAAGAGAGGCAAAAACCTAATCAAATAATTCATACTGACAATCCTAATAGAGCTGTTGTAGAATATATTAAAGAAAGATATAATGGTGAAAAAGAGAGAATAGTAATTGCTTATAATTCAATAACTGATATCAAGGAGATCATATTTCTATTACCAGAGGATTTAAGAAGCAGATGTGGGGTTTTATGTAGTGAGGAGAGTGAAGATAAGGTGAAAGATTATTATGTGGAACTAGTGGATGGGAAATTAGAGAAAGATATTACTTTCATGACTTGTGTTTACTTTGTTGGGGTTGATATACATGAGAGATACCAACTAGTTTCTGTAATAAATGCCAATGTCCCTTATACTTTATTATCCATTGATAGGCTAACCCAGATAAGAGGTAGATGCAGGCATGAGGATGGGTTAATATCTGAAACTATTTGTTATTCAACTAAAGAGGATAATGAATATAAATTTGGAGATATCTCAAAGAAGGAATACAGGGTTAGAATATTAAAGAAAGCAGATAAGATTATTCAACTTTATCATGCAATAGATGATATTGTTGAAGAAGAACAGGATAGGGAAATGAGAGATGAATTTAATAGCTTATTTGATAAGGTTAAACCTGAAATCCAAAGGTATGCAACTGAAACAATGGGAAATTTGGAAGTAAGTTTAACTAGAATAGATATAGATAAAAATTATCAAATATCCTATTTTAATATAGATGCACTAGTAGAAATGTTTGATTTGTTGAATAATTTGTATGATAAAAAGGGAAAGTTAGAGAAAAAATATGGATTAGGGGTTAATAATACACTACACCTTGAATTTACAAAGGAACAAAGGGAAAGCAGGAAAAAAGTGCAGGATAATAAAAAGGAGAGAAAGGATGATTTAATGACTGCTGCTAAAGAAAAAATATTGCAACTACATAATGAGGGGAGGTTGACAACAGAAGAGATAGAGAGTTTAAAAGATGAAAAAGGTCAAAGGGATATTGAAAGATATTATGATAGGGTGATAAATCTCCATGAATATGTGGAGATAAATGAGTTATTATCTTTTCTTGATGAAGATCCAGATCCAAGAGAATATAGAAATTATAAGAATGGTGTAATGTTTAAGGCATTAGAAGATACTAATCCTTTTAAAGCAGCATTATTAGCTAAATTTCCTGTATCTGAAACTTTTCATTCAACTGATGAGATAAAATATTTTATGGGTCAGATAGTTTATGAATGTTTAAATAGAAAGATAGATTCTTCAAAAAACATATTAATGTATTTGTTTAGATCATTCTTTACAACTAAAAGAAATAGATATGGTAATGGTTATAAAATTGTTTGTATAGGTAATAATGAATATCCTGATCCTACTAAAAGAATAGATACAAATGAAACATATAAATATTTTGATTTATAGTAAATTTAAGTAGAATAATACGAAGTATTTATTTATACAAACTTTATATAATCAAAATAAAAAACATTCATCCATACCCATGCTTTGGTAATTGATTAAAAATAGCTAAACATGGAAACAAACAAAGATTTATTAAAACTACACTATGTAGAGTTAATTTACAAAACTAATATCAAATCAAAAGACAGGATAAGAATAAATGATCCTGACAATGTTTACCTACTAGCCAAGGAGATTCTAGGGGATAGAATGGAACATCACGAGGAAGTGTATCTAATCTTGCTAAATCAAGCAGCCCAAATATTAGGTGTGGCTCTAGCAAGCAAGGGAAGTGTCAACAAAACTGTGGTGGATATAAGAATCATATTCCAGCATGTAATCCTCTCCAACTCTTCCAGGATCATATTATTTCACAACCATCCTTCTGGAAATTGCAAGCCAAGTATAGATGACGATGAATTGACCAAAAGGATAACTCAACTATCATCTCTAGCAGGAGTTGATTTTGTAGACCACCTAATTGTAGGTGATGAAGGTTATTACAGCTATTCTAATGAAGGCAGGTATGATGTGCTAAAACCACAATCAAGGATCAATAATTTATCCCCTTTCTTGGAAAAAGAAGAGATTATTTTTCCTAATTCATTGTAATACAGTAAAATACACAAAATAAGGCCTCAAATCTTTGATTTAAGCCACCTTCTCTTTCCTGCTAATAGAAAATATCAATGGGGGAAATAATATGGTCTTAAAATCAATTTATGCGGCTCTATTTGAAATCTTTTAAAATAACGCTAAAATATTCTTCCTGTCCCAGATGTTTTTAATGAATGTATATATATAAATATAAAAAATCATCTGGGACTGAAGAAAATATCTCTGAATTGTTGCACTTACTTGTATATATTATTATAAACTAAATGCAACAACAGGATTATTTTACTCCTGCTATATTATTCATGAGAAAATTAGAACCTTGTTGCACTTAGTTGCTATATATTATATAATCTATGTGCAACACTATTCTAGGGTTTGATCTCTTAGATATATGATCTCTTACTTTCCATGTATTGTATTCAAGGTAAAGGATCTAATAGAAGAAGATGAATTGTTGTTGCACTTAGTTGCTAATATATTGTATAATCTATCTGCAACATGATTTCTTACTTCTCTATAATAAATCAAAAGTAAGAGCTCTATTGTAGGAGAAAAAGTACCGCTCTAATTCTATATTATGGTAAAAAATCAGACCTGTACATGCCATCTTTTAAGGAAAGATGAAGAGGTATATAAAAGAAATTATTAGCTAAACACAGGAAAGATATTAAATATGTGATATTTTTGTTTTTAACATCCCATGAGGGCATTTGTTTATAATGTTGAATATATTTACTTTTGTAGTGTTGGAACGAGAGATCATTCCAGCAGACATAGTGAATATAGAAAGCATTAGCTTATCCTGACTTTAGAGAATCTGGTAAATTTAAAAAGGTACAGGGATAGTAATAAATGCTCAACTTGCCATATATATCCTCAAAATATATAAGGTCAAGCATGGGATGTTATTATCTGTACCTGTGGTTTACCAGAACCTTCTAAAGTGGATAGTTACAATTCCCATGCTTTCTTTGTGTAATAACCTCTTGGGGAATTGGGGAACTTGATGTTTATCAGAATGGTTTTTGAATTTTATAGTTCATTAGATGTACAGGAAAAAGAAATGTTCCATCTCCTGTTCCCCTTCAATAAATTTACAAAATACGCTACCCTCAATATTCCTTCATTAGATGATATTGCAGAAGATTTTTTAGATAACAATACTCAAGAGCACATCAACAAATATAAGAACAAAATTCGACGCATAAACAATTCAGAAATATATCCGATACTTAGATTTCCTTATTCATTAGAAACATTCTGCACAACAAAACTTCAACTTGAAAAGTTATTGATCTATAATGAAGAAGAAACATTGTACCCTATTATCTCCCCACAAGTTCCTCAAATAACTAAGCTTGTTGAAATTGAAAAAAAATTATCCTCTTTACATTCTCTCACAAAAAAACCGTCAAATGAAAATTCTTATATTGCAGCAAGCATCTGCAGCATTTTCGTTATCATAGGTTTTGCCCCTATTTTTCCTTGGATATTAACATCTCCCATTATACTTGTTTTGATAGTTTTTGTTCACAAGAAAAAAAAGAAAAAAGAAGAATTAAAAAAAAGAAGTGAACTAGAACAGCAATTTGAAAATGAAAAACAAGTATTCAATGCAACATTATTAAACTATATAAGAGACTTAATAAAGCTACAGCATAAACTTAGGATAAGAATTAGATCTATTTTGAATTCTTATTTGAAGAATTTCTATTCAAGTAGACCTTATAACGAGACACAGTCTCCTCCACAAAGAGGATTCCATGAGAACAAGTTATTTGAAGCTTTGATGTATGAATTTCCACAGTATGTAAAAGTGGATGTTAAAATAGAAGGCTATTACCCAGATATAACATTAGAAATAGATGAGCACATTTGTATTGATGTTGAAATAGATGAACCATATGAATTTAAAACTAAAAAAGAGATACACTATATAGGAATAGATGATATAAGAAATGAAACCATCACTAATTGTAACTGGTTTGTTTTAAGACTAGCAGAAGACCAAATCAAATACAATTTGACAGGGAGTATTAAGGTTATCAAGGCATTAATAAACTTTATCAAGAATCCTAATGAAGAAAATTTAGATCAATACCAAAAACTAGCTGATCGAATAAAAATGAAACAGTGGACAAAAGAGGAGGCTAGATTAATGGCCATTCAAGATTCCAGAAAAGGATTTGATAATAAAAATTCAAATAATAACAATACAAATATTCCCCCAACCTCTTCAGAAAAAATTAAAAATGACACAGATGAGAGATCTAACATTCAAATTAAACCAAGAATACAAAACAAAAAACAAGTTGGGGTATATGTATTACCCTTCAATAAAGAAGAAAACATTGTATTTGGTGAAAGTAAAGATCCTGATTTCGTAAGAGCAAAAATCCAAAGTACAATAATTGTAACCAGAGGAGCAGATCCATTCAGACAAGAAAGAAACCTAACTTTATCCATAGATAAACTAATCGTAAAAACTTACGATTTAAAGGTAGGTTCCAATCTAGTAGATATTTTTCCTAAATGTAGAATTTCAGTAAGAGAGAGAGTAGGTGAACCATATTGGAGAACTGAAGAAAGAGTTCAGCAACCCAAAATGACACCTGCAAATGAAGCTAAGGGAATACCAGCAAAAATTCATTTACATCAAGGATTACCAATTTACAGGAATATGTATTTCTGTATTGATGAAAACGATCCTAACTATGAAGATTCATCAGTAGAAACAACTGAATTAATTACAGAAGAAGAATTTAAAGCAAAGTACAAATAATTAAAATTTTTGATAATAAGTAGTATTATGAATCAACAAGAATTTGCATTTCTAATAATAGTTACAAACCTTCTTAAGATAGGGCTAACTATTTGGGCAGGGTTTAGAGCGAAAGCATTAAACAGGAATATTGTTGGATGGGTAATTTTTACCTTCTTTCTCACATTACCTGCATTCATCATTCTATTATGTTTGAACAAGAAAAAGGATAAATCCGAAAAGAAGATTGAACCTAAACCTATTTCCTCCTCTGTTACTGAAAAAGTGATAGATCGAATTCAATCCATAAATTTGAAAGCATCCAAGCAACATTTGATCAAAAAGAATTGGGTTCTTCTAAAAGAAGCAGAAGAGGAAAAGCAAGTGTATATCTTTCAAAAAGACCAAACATTATTAATTGCCCATGATGGTGATGTGATAAAAGGTAGGTGGGAAGAAGTTGGGGATAATTCATTGATGATTGAATTTGACAATAAAAGTACTTTATACCAGCCAAGCTATGAAAGTGAGAGTATTTTTATTTTAAAGGTCAATGGGAAAGAACAATACCTTTATCTAGTAGAAGAGAAATTATATGAAGAGGGATATAGAAGTGTTGACATGATCAATAATTGCATTAAAAACAACAGAGAATATTTCCACTCTTCTTCAACGAGGGTAGAACAAGAGAAAGATTCATCAGAATACACTGCTGTAATCACTTCAAAAGAAATGCAAAAACAACAAGACCGCTTTACAGGTTATATTCTTATAATAATTATTACGATTGCCGTGATTATTGTTGGTATGTATTTGTAAAAACAGCCGAATTAATTGTCGCTATGACACAAAACTAATTTCAGTAAAATCATAAATAATTTTTATAAAAATATGAAATACTCTATCATAATTTTAATAACCCAACTATTGCTTTGGGGATGTTGCAGGAGTGAAAGGTCAATATTAAAGTCTTTTTACAAGGCTTTAGATGGAGATGAATGGGAGCATAAAGAGAATTGGCTAAGTGATAAACCTCTCAATGAATGGTATGGTATTACCACTGATGAAGAGGGGAAGGTTGTCAAGATACAGTTAAGTGATACCATGATAGGTAAAGTCCCTGCAAATCTTAAACATTTAAAGAAACTTCAATACTTGCATTTAAATTGCATAGCAGGAGGGATTAGATTGGAAGTAAACAATTATCCTAGTTTGAAAGAATTGAGATTGAATGGTTATATTAACCTGCTAACTGTTGAAAATTGCTCTGAATTGGAGAGATTATCACTCATTTCTAGATATTTTGATGTTTCTCATATTGATGGATGTCCAAAATTATCCTCTTTGGAATTAATAGGACATAATATATCTAACATCATAAAAGAGGAACTGGATTTAAATCTATCCTCACTTCAAAATTTATCTGAATTAAGAATGCAATATCTGCCCTTGAATAAACTTCATATCAACAACTGTTTTAATTTGAAAAGAATCAACATACTCAACTGCCAAATAGAAGAATTAAACCTCTCTTCATGTGCTAATTTGGAGTATTTAAAAGTACTCAACAACAACTCTTTACATACACTTAATCTGAATAACTGTACAAAACTTGACACTTTAAATGTTAGAGGAAATTCAATAACACAGTTGGATGTTAGTAGTTGTAAGGGATTAAGGTATCTAAGTTGTTCTTTTAATAAACTTTCAAAATTAGAATTAAACAATCCATTATTATGTGCCCTACATTGTCCTCTCAACCAACTTGAAACATTAGATATTAGTAAATGTAGGGAATTAGAATATTTATACTGCAATCAAAACCAACTCTCCATATTAGATGTTAGTAGTTGTAAAAAATTAAAAGACTTAGATTGTTCTGAAAACCAAATTACAAAATTAGAATTAAACAATCCATTATTATGTACCCTAGATTGTTCTGATAATAAAATTTCCAAATTAGATGTTGATGGATATGAAAAATTGGAAAACTTAATTTGCAGTGGCAATAATCTTTTAGAATTAAAAGTTAATAAATGTGAGAAATTAAAGAAACTTTATTGTAGTGTTAATAAATTTTCAGACTTAGACCTAAGTCGTAATTCAGAATTAATTTATTTAGAATGTTGTTGTAATAATTTAATAACTATTAATTTAAGTAAAAATCTAGAAACTTTCATTTTTGAGGTATCTTCTCTGAAAAAATTAGACCTCTCTAGCTGCACTAAATTGGAGAGAATCGACATTTATGGATCACAAATTACAAACATAGATATTAGTCATCTTGATAAACTTTATTATTTTAATGCTTATTGCTCCTCTCTTAAGACTATATGGGTATCAAAGAATTTTGAACCAATGGATATGTGGTTTATTGAGGATGATGTGGTATGTAAAGTGAAGCAATAAATATATGAGTAGGGAGTATAATATAATCACTCCCACTCTATCTTTTAACTAAACCTGTTATCCCCCTACCCTTAATAAACAACAAACATCTCATACTAAACAATGGATTAATTGGTATTTTTTGAAGCAATTCATGTGGCTTTTCTTTAGATTGGGAAGTCAAAAAATATTTATCTTTTTACCCACTTTAATTAGGAGAGGAGACATCAGCTTGGGCTGGTGTTTCCTTTTGAAATATTACAGGTTTCCTTTTCAAGTATATATAGAATTATACCTATAAAAGTATTTTAGATAGTAAAGTAAATGTGGAAATAATTTAGATAACAATTAAATAATAGAGAATATGAAAGATACAAGTTAGAAGAAGAAATTGGATAGAGTTAGGTAATATGATTATAAATTCAAATATAAATTCAATTCGTAGAAATGAAGTTTTGTCAAGCAAATTTGTCAAACATTTTGTCAAACATTGGGCTGAAATCACTATATTTTGTCTCAAAAATCCCTCTTTTTTACCCAAAATTCCCTTTTATCACTTGAAAAATTAGAATATTACATCGAAGGGAGAGACTTGGTAAATAAGAAACATTATTATTATAACTATTTGAATAATAGTATTATAAAACAAAAAAGCAGCCAATTTGTTGACTGCTACCTCTGAGCTGATATCGGGATTTGAACCCGAGACCTCTTCCTTAC
>OLIS01001055.1_pt1 | contig 20402 bp, 20 predicted proteins | sample 1601351 | NCBI WGS metagenome assembly OLIS01 (sample SAMEA2452122, study PRJEB22498) | human gut metagenome | biome: human feces; feature: human gut; material: feces | place: Australia | collected 2012
TGCTGCACCCGGATTCACGGCTTCTAATATACGGAAAACAGCTTTAGTCGCTGACGGCCGTCAACAAGGCGATAGTCCGCGGGCTGAAGACAAAATGATGAGTGCAGAAAGATGCGCCCAAATAATTGTAAATGGCGTTGTGAAACGTAAACGGGAAATCGTGATGACATTGGTTGAAGGAAAAATATCCGTGTTTTTAAGCAAGTGGTTTCCTAGCTTATTGGACAAACTTGCTTACAGCCACATGGCTAAAGAACCCGATTCACCATTTAAATAACGAATATAAAGCACATGAGAAATCTTGTACTTGTCACTTTTATATTTCTAATATCCATAACTTCCCTTTTTGCCCAGAAAAGAGAACATACACGTGTTATGTCTAAATTGTCATCTTCTCGCGTGTTACCCTTGAAACATAACAAAATAGATTCTCTTTATCATACTCGGCCTCAACTCAAATACATTTATTTGCATCATAAAAATCAACATATTGATGATCCGCACGTTCGCTATGCTTTGGAAAACTTGAAAAAAGAAAGAATGAAATATTACGAGTTATACAAGGCCATCAATACATTAAGTGATTACGCTGAAAATGAACATATTAAATATATGCTCAATTACGTGAGAAACTATTTTGAAACCGTACAGGCAAAAGAAGAAGCTATTCATCAGATTCAGGACCGCATAAAAAAAGATAGTATCGAATTCTATAAAGAACATCCGGAAGATTCCATACATTACGATAAATTGTTAAACCAGAATTTGAAGACATTACTCTCCTTCATGGAGCAGGATGTAAATTATCAATGGATGAAGGAAAAAAGTCGTGATTCCGTACAAATCACCTTATTGTCAGCCTCTAACCATCCTAAAAACTTGTGGCTTAACACGGGAAAAACACAATATTATCGCTTTATGGCAGAGAACTTTATTGGTGACACGATCGGGACTTGGGTAAAAGTAATGCCGCGGGGAAATCAACTGAAATTCTTTCTGGATGAAAATGTTTACCAATATCAGAAATATTCTGAACCTAAAGAAATGATTAAAGAATGCCTTCTAGAATCCTCTGATTCAATATATTTTGTACTGTCGGAAATGAATGTCGGTCCCATATCCCGAAGGTACTGGATGTACTATTCTGATGTCACTTTTTCTTTTGGACAAGGGTTTATTAGTAGCAACTGGGCCAGCGGCGGTGAAAACTCGCTATCCATTCTCTCTGACTTAAAGTATTTTGCAACGTATAAAAAGAATAACACAACGTGGGAAAACTCGATCCGTTATCGCCTGGGAGCCTTAAAAAGCGGTAGTGAAGACTTGAGTAAAAATGAAGATAAATTGGAACTCCAATCGAAACTGGGAATAAAAGCTTTTAAACATTGGAACTACGCCACGCAGTTCGATATGAATACCGTGTTGTTCAAAGCAAAAAACAACCCGAACAAAGAAGTCGTTGCAGCCTTTTTAACACCTGGAAATTTCACCTTGTCTTTGGGTTTGGACTATAAACCCAAGAGTAACATTTCTTTGTACCTGTCTCCTATCGCCGGACAATGGGTATATATGCGTGATACAAACCTTGTCGCACCCAAGCGTTATGGATTGGAAGCAGGGAAAAAATTCAAAAGTGATGCCGGTGCTAAAGTTGAATTGAAAAACCAGCATGAATTCTTTAAATTCTTAAAAATTGACAATCATCTGATTATATTCTCCAGTTACTATGAACAACCGGAAAAATTGACAATGGACTGGCGACTGACGCTGAATTTTAAAATCAATTATTTCATGCAGACCTCCATTTACGCCAATGCCGTTTACAATCAGAATGATTCTAAAAAGATACAATTAAAACAGACATTAAACTTAGGAGTTTACTTTAGATTTTAAAACATATGATGAATTTTGAATCCTGCGAGATCAACAATATCGTGATCCATGATATCGGTAATAAGTACGAGGACGGCAAATTGCGTTTCTCGGAAGCTTGTTTCTTACCGGATGATATGGATGTTCACAACCTACTTAAAAGTTATTTTCTTGCACCTTTTAAAAAGGATGCTTATTTCCGCTTTGCCCCTATCGAGGATAACTTATACCATAATTTGGTGTATAATGCGATAAATTCCATATTTGAAGATAACACGAATTTTTACGAGGCTTCGTTAAATATTGCACAGCATCTATTCGACCAGTCGAACCATCCGAACATAAAAGCCGGAGAGTTATACATGGTCCATTTCAAAAACTGCGTGCTGGAAGAAGGACCTTGTGATGCTATCGGTATTTTCAAATCAGAAACGAAGGATACTTTCCTGAAAATCATCATGAATGATAATAGTTATCAGCTGGAAAGCGAATCGGGAATCAATATCAAGAAATTAGATAAGGCCTGTTTGGTATTCAATATTGAGAGTGAAAACGGTTATCGGGTAAGCATTTTGGACAAGACCAATTCCACGGAAGCAGTTTACTGGACGACTGATTTTTTAGGATTGGAACAATGTGAGGATAACTATTTCCAGACATCTAACTACTTGAAACTCTGCAAAGATTTTGTTCAGGAGGTTTATAACCAGGAAAATGATATTCCGAAAGCTGACCAAATTGATATGCTTAACCGCTCTATTGATTACTTTAAAAAAGCAGATACATTCAATGAAAACTTGTTCAAAGAAGAAGTGGTCTCCGATCCGCAAATCATCGATGCTTTTGAGAATTTCAAAAATTATTATGAAGAAAAGAACGAACTTGCGTTAAAAGATCAATTTGATGTATCCAACAGTGCGGTAAAAGATGAAAAAAAATACTTTAAGCACGTGTTGAAATTAGATAAAAACTTTCATGTTTATATTCACGGACAAAAGAAATACATCGAGAAAGGGTACGACTCGGACCGGGATATGAATTATTACAAGTTATATTTTAGAGAAGAAAACTAATATTTCCTGCTTATGAGCAAAAAAATCAGGAACATCGTTATCATATTAGGTATATTGGTCGTTGCCGTTGGCATCTGTGCGGGATTAGGATATTATTATATTTTGGCTCCAAACACGAATGTCAAGGATGACGGTATTATTTACTTGCGGGATAACAGTACCCTATCACAGGTGCTCGACACCCTGCGAAGATATGGGTATATCGAAAATACCCACACCCCCGGTGTGGTCGCCAGACTGAAACGTTTTACTTCACCCGTGAAATCCGGAAGGTATAAAATTCGGGACAAAATGAACAATAATGAATTGATCAACATGTTTCGGTCCGGAAATCAATACCCGGTTTACTTCACCTTTAATAATATGCGGACGCTGGATGAATTTGCCGGGAAAGCTCATGAAGAATTAAATACCTCCAAAGAAGAATTGCTAACTCTGTTGAAAGATGCTGATGTGCTCGCCGATTTAGGATTTGATACTACCACGATCATGGCCATGTTTATTCCTAATACCTACCAGATCTATTGGAACACCCCGGCTCTTGATCTGTTGAAACGAATGAAAAAAGAATACCATCGTTTCTGGAATGAAGACCGGATGGCAAAAGCATCGGCAATTGGACTTTCCCCGGAACAAGTAATTACGTTGGCCTCGATCATTGAAGAAGAGACCGTGAAACCAGAGGAGTACCCCGTCATCGCGGGCGTTTACATCAATCGACTGAACCGGGGAATCAAATTGGATGCTTGTCCGACACTTAAATTCGTACTGGGAGATTTCACGATAAGTCGTATTCTGGATCGTTACCTGAAGATAAATTCACCCTACAATACATATATGTACGCCGGGCTTCCCCCGGGACCGATCCGGATGGCTTCCATCAAGGTCATTGATAGCGTGTTGAATTATCAAAAGCATGATTATCTGTATTTCTGCGCTAAAAGTGACTTTTCCGGCTACCACAACTTCTCGAAAACACTCCGCCAGCATAACATCTATGCCCGGGAGTACCATCAAGAATTGAACAAACGGAAGATATGGAAGTAAAATTACGTGGAAAAGCTAAAAACTAAATGAACTCTTAAATTCTAAACTTTTCCTGTGTGGCTGGAATCTAAAATTTTAAATCTAAAATCTAAAATGGTAAATTTCTTTGTAAATCCGAAGGAAAGTAGTAACTTTGCGGGCGATAAATAAATTTTTATTACATTAATGTATTAATAAACAATCAGTTATGTTGAATCATTACGAAACCGTTTTCATCACAACTCCCGTTTTATCTGAAATACAGGTAAAGGAAGCGGTAGAAAAATTCAAAGCTGTTATTACCGAGAATGGCGGTAATATCGAGCACGAGGAGGCTTGGGGTCTACGCAAGCTGGCTTATCCAATCCAAAAGAAAACGACAGGTTTTTATCACTTAATCCAATTCGAAGGAGAAGGTACACTAGTTAATAAACTGGAAACTTCTTACAGACGTGACGAAAAAGTGATTCGTTTCTTGACGTTCAGATTAGACAAGTATGCTTACGAGTATGCATTGAAAAGAAGAGCTAAAAATCAAGTAAAACAAGAGGAGAAATAAGCCATGGCACAGAACGAAAGCGAAATTAGATATTTAACCCCCCCTACGGTTGAAATCAAAAAGAAAAAGTACTGTCGATTCAAAAAAGCAAAAATCAAATTCATCGACTACAAAGATCCGGAATTTTTAAAAAAATTCTTGAATGAACAAGGAAAGATTCTTCCTAGAAGAATTACCGGAACTTCAGTGAAGTACCAAAAGAAAGTAGCAACCGCTGTGAAGAGAGCAAGACATCTTGCTTTGTTGCCCTACTTAACCGACTTGATGAAATAATTTTAAGGAAGGAGGACACAAATGGAGATAATATTATTGACAGACATAGCCAACTTAGGACATAAGGATGACATCGTTGATGTAAAACAAGGTTACGGACGTAACTACCTTATCCCTCAAGGGTACGCTATTTTAGCAACACCTTCTGCTAGAAAAGTTGTTGCAGAGAATTTAAGACAAAGAGCTCACAAAGAAGCTAAATTGAAAGCAGAGGCTGAAGAATTAGCAGCAAAATTGGCTGAGGTAAAACTTACGATCGGGGCTAAAACCAGCTCTACCGGTAAGATCTTCGGTTCTGTGAACAGCATCATGATTTCTGAAAGTTTGAAGGAGAAAGGTTTCGACATCGACCGGAAGAAGATCGTGCTGAAAGATGTAAAAGAAGTTGGAACTTATACCGCTCTTATCAAACTTCACAGAGAAGTGAAAGTTGATGTTGAGTTCGAAGTAGTTTCAGAATAATTAAAACAAGTCATTAACAAGACTTAAACGTATTTCCAAACATATTCCAAACGCTAAAAGCACCCCCAAAGGGTGCTTTTTTTGCGAAAAACCTTATCTTTGTATATATTTTGGAAGGACATATATGAGTAAGCAAAGCATTGAGTTGAAAGGAGTACGGGTTCACAACCTGAAAAATATAGACTTGAACATCAAGTTAAACCAGTTTGTCGTGATTACCGGGGTTTCCGGAAGCGGCAAATCTTCACTGGCCTTTGACACGTTATATGCAGAAGGACAACGACGCTACGTGGAAAGCTTGTCTTCCTACGCCCGTCAATTCTTGGGGAGATTGAACAAACCGGAATGTGACTACATTAAAGGTATCCCACCTGCTGTGGCAATCGAGCAAAAAGTGAATACCTCGAACCCGCGTTCAACCGTGGGAACATCCACGGAACTTTACGACTATATCAAACTGCTATATGCCAGAATAGGTAAAACCTACTCTCCTGTTTCGGGCGAAGAAGTTAAGCGTCATAGCGTGGATGATATCTACTCGTATATTCTGGAAGACCATACCGATCAGACGGTGGTTATCATGGCAAAATTGGCCGAGACGACAAATGAAAATCTACCTCTTTTAATCAGCCAGGGATTCTCACGAATAAAATACGGGGATGAATTCATACGAATTTCCGATTTGATCGAAAAAAATATCCCGCTGGACACCTCGAAGGAGATGTTTCTCGTGATTGACCGCACCCGGATAAATGACGAGAAAGACACGGTATCCCGGATAAAAGATTCCGTAGAAACGGCTCTTTACGAGGGAAACGGAACTTGTTACATTGACATTGACGGTGTAACAAGTTCGTTTTCAAACAAATTTGAGGCAGATGGTATTGAATTTCAAATACCGACCATAAACACGTTCAGCTTCAACTCCCCCATCGGAGCTTGTCCGAAATGCGAAGGATACGGAAAAATACTCGGGATCGACGAGGATCTCGTGGTCCCCAACAAATCGTTGAGCGTCTACGATGACGCGGTCATGTGCTGGCGAGGAGAAAAAATGAGCGAGTGGAAACATTTTTTCGTACAACGTGCTCATAAGATCAATTTCCCGGTACATACCCCTTATTTTGAACTGACAGACAAGGAAAAAGATCTTCTTTGGAATAGTGAATACGGAATATACGCGTTTTTTGAACACCTGGAGGCTAAAAAGTTCAAAATACAGAATCGTGTAATGATTGCCAGGTATACGGGAAAAACCAGATGCCCGGTGTGCCACGGAACTCGCTTGAAAAAAGAAGCCTCCTACGTGAAAATAAACGGGCGATCGATTACAGAACTTGTAGATATACCCATCTCGGAACTGAAAACTTACTTTGACAACCTTCAGTTATCCGAACACGACCAGACAATTGCAGCACGAGTACTCCCGGATATTCACAACCGGATTGATTTCCTGTTGGATGTCGGTCTTGGCTACTTGACACTGAATCGTTTATCCTCCTCGTTATCCGGTGGAGAGTCACAACGCATCAACCTAGCAACCTCTTTGGGTTCTGCTCTTGTCGGTTCGCTATATATTTTGGATGAACCGAGTATCGGGTTGCACTCCCGGGACACGGATCGCTTGATACAAGTACTTCAGCGTCTTCGCGATATCGGTAATACCGTGGTGGTCGTTGAGCATGACGAGGATATTATCAAAGCGGCGGACGAAATTATTGATGTCGGCCCCTTGGCCGGAAGATTGGGTGGAGAAATTGTATACCAGGGAACATTGCAAAACTTGAAAAAAGCGGACACCCTCACGGCAGACTATATATATGGGAAAAAGAACATTCCCGTTCCGGCAAAAAGAAGAAAATCAAAGCGTTACCTACTCCTTTCCGGGGCTACGGAAAATAACCTTAAAAACATTGATGTCAAAATTCCTTTGGGAATAATGACAGCCGTGACCGGGGTTAGCGGATCGGGTAAGAGTACGTTGATCAAAACAATTCTGGTACCTGCCCTGAAAAAATATTATGGCGACTATTCCGACCGTACCGGAAGCTTCAACCGCTTGAGTGGAGATTTGAATTCTATTCATGGCGTGGAATTTATTGACCAGAACCCGATTGGTAAATCTTCCCGTTCCAACCCGGTTACCTACCTGAAAGCATGGGATGATATACGTAAAATATTTGCTGACGAAAAATTGTCGAAATTAAACGGGTTCAAACCGGCTCATTTTTCATTTAACGTACCGGGCGGCCGCTGCGAAGAGTGTCAGGGAGAAGGAATCATCAAAGTCGAGATGCAGTTCATGGCGGACGTCTATCTGGAATGTGAACATTGCAAAGGGAAACGCTTCAAGGATGAAGTTCTGGAAGTAAAGTACAAAGGACAGAATATATACGATATTTTGGAGATGACCGTGAACCAGGCCGTGGAATTTTTCTCTTCCGGGACAAGTCATAGCGAACGCAGCATCGTTAGCAAGCTGCAAAAATTAATTGATGTCGGTTTGGGGTATATAAAATTAGGTCAGGCATCCAGCACATTAAGTGGTGGCGAGAGTCAACGTGTGAAACTGGCTTATCATCTTAGCCAGGAAAACGCAGAACCGACCCTTTTCGTGTTTGACGAACCGACCACGGGGTTGCATTTTCACGATATTCATAAGTTGATGGATTCCTTGAACGCGTTAATCGAACGAGGACACACGGTATTGATCATTGAACACAACATGGATGTGATCAAATGTGCCGATAATATTATCGATTTAGGACCGGAAGGAGGAAGTGAAGGTGGATACCTCGTTTTCGAGGGAACGCCGGAGGACTTGATAAAATGTGAAGCCTCTTATACCGGAAAATACCTTGCCGAAAAATTGCAGGAAAATAAATAACGAACATGCTTATTTGGAATATTTAAATATGAAGAAGTTAATAGATTTCACTGTTACTGAGAACAAAAAATTAAATCACGACACCATTTTGCTGGTGTTGCATTCAGACCAATTGCCTGAAATTCAACCGGGACAATTCGTGAATGTACGGGTGGATCACTCTCCCTCAACTTTTTTAAGGAGACCGATTTCCGTGCATGACGTGGACGAATCACGCGGGTTACTTTACCTTTTCATCAAAATCGTGGGATGCGGAACATCAACCTTGAGTGAACTGCAAGTCGGCGATAAAGTAAACGTGATGTTACCTCTTGGTAATCATTTCTCAATCCCGTCTTCCGGCAGACCTCTGCTCATTGGCGGCGGTTGCGGAGTAGCCCCGATGCTACACCTGGCCCGGGTGATGAAAAAACAAGGGTTAGCGCCTGTCGTGTTGATCGGTACCCGAACCGGTAAAGACATTCTTCGAAAAGAAGAGTACGAAAAATATGCTACTGTATACTATACAACCGAAGACGGATCTTTCGGGGAAAAAGGGTATGTCACGCAACATTCCGTTTTGAAAGAAAAATTTGATCATATCTTTTGTTGTGGTCCGGAAGTGATGATGAAAGCAGTTGCAGAGTATGCGAATCAGAATAATATTCATTGTGAAGTATCTTTGGAAAACACGATGGCTTGCGGTATCGGTGCATGCCTCTGTTGTGTAACCGACACGAAAGAAGGTCACAAATGCGTGTGTACGGAAGGTCCTATTTTCAACATAAAAGATTTAAAATGGCAAATTTAAATATAGATATCAACGGTTTATCCTTGAAAAATCCCGTGTTAACAGCCTCCGGGACTTTCGGATATGGAACTGAATTTCAAGATTTTATTGATTTAGAGCGTTTGGGTGGTTTTATCGTGAAAGGAACAACGTTAAAACATCGCGAAGGAAATCCTTACCCCCGGATGGCCGAAACTCCTTCCGGAATGTTAAACGCCGTGGGATTGCAGAATAAAGGTGTAGACTACTTCATTGAGCATATTTACCCGACGATAAAAGACGTAAACACGAATATACTGGTGAATGTATCCGGTTCAACTATCGCCGACTACGTTGCCACGGCAGAAAAAATCAACGCTTTGGATCGTATCCCGGCCATCGAACTGAACATCTCCTGTCCGAACGTGAAAGAAGGTGGTATGGCTTTTGGAACGAGTTGTGTTTCAGCTTCCGAGGTGGTCAAGGAAGTTCGGAAAGTCTACAAAAAACACTTGATGGTCAAATTATCTCCTAATGTCACGAGCATACAGGAAATCGCCTTGGCCGTGGAAGGTGCCGGCGCGGATTCGGTGTCACTCATCAACACGTTGATGGGGATGGCTGTCAATGTAAAAACTAGAAAACCTGTATTAAGCACAATTACAGGCGGCTTGAGTGGTCCTTGCGTGAAACCCGTGGCCCTTCGTATGGTTTGGCAAGTTGCCAAGGCCGTGAAAATCCCCGTGGTCGGTTTAGGTGGAATAAGTTGTGCTAACGATGCCATCGAATTCCTATTGGCCGGAGCCTCAGCCATACAGATCGGGACGGCAAATTTCATCGATCCGACGGTAACAATAAAAGTAATTGATGGCATTAACGATTACTTGGACCAAAACGGCTTCACGTCGGTAAAAGAAATAATTGGGGTGATATAAGAAAGGATGGAAAACCGACTGGTAATCAGCTCTCCCCCTGTGTAAGGGGGAGCTGGAGGGGGTAGTTTAGCGTCCCCTTATTCCTTTTCATAGTCCTCAAAACTGCCATCTTCAAAAAACAGTATAATCCGTTTTATTTTTTTGGTCTGTTTCGTGAAAGGCCTGACGGATGCTATCGGATCTCTAGTTTCTTCTGATTTCACATTTTTATCGGGAATAACAGACGCATTTTGTTTTTCCGTCGGTTCCATATCAAATAAAGTCGGTTCGGACATCACCGGATTTTTTTCTTTTTGCACGGGAGAATTATCCATTGATCCGTTTCCTGTAATTAACCAAGTCAGATTAAGATCCGGAAATGTTTTGGCGATATTATTGATAATATCAAAACCGGGTTTATTCCTACCTGCAAGAATATGGGAAATTGTAGAAGCATTTACGCCAATCATGGCTGCAAATTTTGTTGCAGTCAGTCCCTTTTTCTCAATAATTTGATTCAAACGTTCTTGCATAGACCTGTTATTTTGTAAATTTTGGTGTTACAAATGTAATCAATCGAGTGGAAAAAACAAAATTACATTTGTAATGATCGAGAATTACAAATGTAACAAGAAAATACCGGAAATACACACGAAATCTCGATTATTCCTTATAATATAGTTGTTATCAATATAATCCTCCACGTTGATTCATTTTTTGCTATACAACACGTTTCGTACGGTACAATAATCACTTAAAATCAATGATTTACATATATTCGTCGTGCTGAACACGGCTTGTACTTAAACTTCATATACATACATTATAACAATTGATTATCAATGTATTACATTTGTCATTTAAGTTTAATTAATAAAAGATACATGTAGGATTTTTGATTATGGTTAAATCAGGGTTAAATATAAACATCACGTGTTTAATGATTAATTATTGGTATTCAGTGTAATAGATTTAAATATTTACAAGTGTTAACGGGTAAAATGCCTCAAATTGACTGACACTTGTAATAATTACACATGTAATCCTCCCTCCTGGTTTTCCGCTTATATTTCCATTACATCCGTAAACTACATTTGTAATTTCATTATCTTTACAAATGTAATATACCCCTGTTTTGTTATATTCAACAAAAACTCTACATTTGGAAAATAAAAAAATAAAGTCATGAATATACCAGAGAAATTAATCGAGTTAAGACGCATTATGAATCGAGAAAATATTGCGGCTTACATCATATCCGGAACAGATCCTCATAATAGCGAATACCTTCCCGCGCCATGGCAACAGAGAAAATGGATTTCCGGTTTTACCGGGTCGTATGGAACCGTCGTGGTAACCAAAAATGAAGCGGGATTGTGGACGGACACCCGTTATTTCATTCAAGCGGAGAAAGAATTGGCCGGCTCCGGGATAAAACTCCATAAATTACGTATTCCCGGGGCTGTAGATTATCCTCAATGGTTGGCTGAAGTACTTGAACCTGGAAATAAGGTGGGAATTGATGGCTTTTGCATGTCTGTTAGTGAGGTGCGCAACCTGAAAAACGTGTTGGGTCCTAAAAATATAACCATCCAGGAGCAAATTGATTTATTGGGAGAAATGTGGTTTGACCGTCCGGCCCTTCCCATGAAAAAAATAACGCGTCTGGAAACAAAATACGTCGGGGAATCCGCGGGAGAACGGATTGGTAAAATTCGTGAATTTATACGCGACCATCATGGTGACGCCATGCTATTCAGCTGTTTGGATGAAATTGCTTGGTTATACAACATTCGCTGTAATGACATTGCTTACAATCCGGTTGCCATATCTTACGCCATTGTAGAAAAAGACAAAGCCCATTTGTTTATTAAATTGGACAAGATTTCTCAAGAAATAGCACGGCAATTGGCTGCAGATGGAATTGAATTACATGATTACCATCATTTGTTCCTTTTCTTAGATGAACAAAAGAAAGAAAACGTGTATTTCGTGGATACTAATACGTGCAACTATGCTATTTTTAATCATCTGGCGAAAAAATTTGAGGTACGTGAAATCGAATCTCCCATCCCTTTGCTGAAAGCTGTAAAAAATGCGACTGAACTGGAGGGATTTAGATTGGCTTGCCGAAAAGATGGCGTTGCGTTATCTAAATTTTATTATTGGTTGGAAAATAGATTGTTACAACAGCCTGTGACGGAATTGGAAGCAGCGGAACAATTAGCCAGATTCCGTTCGCGAGATAAAGAGTACGTGTCGGATAGTTTCGGGTGTATTTCTGCTTACGGTCCCAATGCTGCTTTACCGCATTATTCAGCCACCCCAGAACAACAATCGGAAATACAACCCAAAGGATTGTATCTCGTGGACTCCGGTGCGCAATACATGCATGGAACGACAGACGTTACCCGCACGATGCCGTTGGGAGAACTGACAGAATTGGAAAAGGAGGATTACACGCTTGTTTTAAAAGGCATGATCGATCTTAGCATGTTGTATTTTCCTAAAGGATCCAAAGGGTGCAACATCGATATAGTTGCCAGGTTGCCATTATATATGAATCTTCGGAATTTCGGTCATGGAACAGGACATGGTGTCGGGTATTTCCTGAACGTGCATGAAGGTCCGCAATCCATTCGTCCGGATTTAAAGAATCAAGAAATATTGCCGGGTATGGTCACTTCCAACGAACCGGGGCTATACCGTGAAGGATTACACGGCATTCGCCACGAGAACTTGATCGTGTGCCGACCTAAGGCGGTAAATGAGTTTGGTGAATTCTATCAATTTGAAACAATAACTCTTTGTTATTTCGACACTTCTGCCCTGCTAACTAAACTTTTAAATCAAGATGAAATCGATTGGCTGAATGCTTACAACGAGCGGGTTTATCAAGAAGTATCTCCTTATCTTGAAGAACAGGAAAGGGTTTGGTTGCGAAACAAGACAAAAGCAATTTGACAAGAATTAAGCCGGAGTTAACCTCGAGATAAGACATCATAAACAAATCATAGCCGTTTCCCCTACGTTTAAAACACGTGTAGTGAAACGGCTATGACCTGCAGGGAAAATATTGGTTTATCCCTCGTCGCGTACAATTTCGATATTAATACGCGATAAATTCGCGACTACTTCTTCGTAAAAGTTGTATGCACATCACTTTCTTGGTAAAGGACAACGGATGATGATGAAACAATTGCAGCAGCAATGGTCAGATAATACGATCCGGCTTCTAAAGAAGTGATTTTAGATGAATATTCACTTTCAGGTAATGTGATTTTTCTTTCAGCTTGATCAAGTGCAGTATCCTTATAACTTGCAACTATAACAAAATTGTCATATAAAGTGGAAGATGATGATTTTTTTAGCACCACCAAGTAATCTGTTGCTCCTTCAACTTTATTGAATGTTGCCGTGATTTCGGCATTGTTGCACTCCACGTTTCCTTTCAGTTTTGTCTTCATCTCAGTCGTGTTGTTTATAACGGCTGTACCTTGTGCCGGTTCTTCGTCTTGATTATAAGCAGTTATGGTAAACGTACCGCTAGGAAGTTTATCCATACTACTATTATATGAAAGGTTGGATAACCAGTAATACCCGCCAAAACTTTCCATTTGAGTCATCAAAATGGATTCACCCCCAGGAGCTTTTACGCTACATTTCGTCATCGGTTCATTGGCTACAGTATAAATAACCGGCGTAAATTGACTACTAATAGTTGTTGCTTCTGCTTCTCCGGGTATTTCACGAACAGTTTGAATTACATATCCGATTCCTCCAACCGTGAAATCCGGATCATTACTACCCAAGCAAGATGCCATCGCGAAAGCCGTAACCAATAAAATTACGTACTGTTTTAAATTTAAGATTGTCTTCATTTTAGTTGTTTTATAGTTTTTAAAATTCCGTGATTGTCACCACATATTTTCATTTCACACTGCGAATATTCGCAAAAAAACAATACGATGCAAAAAAAAAGAGAGCTTTTTAGCTGATAATGATTTTTTTTCATTTTTTTCGCGTAGTGAACGCAACCATTTACAAAATAGCGCATCTAAGCCATAGTTATCAATGTGTAATTTGGAAAAAATAGTCGAAAAATGCAGAAAGGGGGACAGAAAAGCGGGAGAACAACTTTACCACATGTTCTCGGCTAAAATGTTTGCCGTATGCATTCAATATTCCAAATCACGCGAAGAGGCTGAAGATAATTTGCAGGATGGTTTCATTAAAGTGTTGGAGTCAATTGGCCAATATAAAGGAAAGGGCTCTTTCGAAGGTTGGATGAAACGCATTTTTATCAACACGGCGTTAGAGAAATTCAGAAAAAACCGATCCATTCAAGTTGTCGAAGAAGTTCCGGAAGTGGTGGACGAAGATGATGTTGATGACGACGTGAACATTCCTCCCGAGGTGTTGTTCGAGTTTGTCAATCAATTACCGGAGAAATACCGGCTGGTCTTCAACTTGTATGTCATGGAAGGCATGCAACATAAGGAGATCGCGGCATTATTAGGTATATCCGACGGGACGTCAAAATCCAACCTGGCACGGGCGAAGGAAATTTTGAAAAGGAAGATAAATGCATATATGAGAGATGAGTGAGAAGATTGAGAAATTATTTAAAAACGCTTTGGAACAGGTTTCCGTTGAACCTCCAGCACGAGTGTGGGAAGGCATAAACTCCCATTTCGCGATGAAGCAAAAACGTCTGAGGCGAATGTACACGTATAGCGGTATTGCTGCTGCCGTAATATTGCTATTCGGGGTGGGATTTTTCATGCAAAGTAAACAGACGGACCTCTATCCTACCGCGTCTATTGCAGCTCAAAACTCGACTATTAACAATCAGGATGATAATAAGATACTGGCATTTACTTCTACCACTCATTCAATTCCGGAAATAAAAAGAAAAAACGAAGCTTATTCCATGGAACATCTAGCCCCGGTCCCGGTTTCCACTTCCACTTTAACCGGTTTGGAAAACGAGCAGCCGGAGGGTGATTTGAAAAAAGCCTCCATTCGTACGGCATTTATCCCTTTGGTAAATCAAAACGCGATAGAAAATCAACGCAAGTACGCGGAACTCTTGGATGGAAAAAGTGTAACCACGGTAAAGACAACGCCTAAAGCAAAAGACGAAGACGATAAAATGTTTACCGTGGGAGGATATGTCTCCCCCGGATATTCATCCGGCAGCTATAAAACAAGCGGCTCCAATGCTCGTTCGGCTCAATATGAAAGCAATCAAATGAGTGGTATTTTCAATGTAGGTGGAGGGTTGACTTTCGCTGTTAAACCTACGAAGCGCATCTCCATTGAAACCGGTTTGGGGTATTCCCGCGTGGGACAAAAGACGGACGACGCGCAAGTTTATGTACCTCATTCAGGCATGGTATCATATAATGCCAACACGCATGCATATACCCCGCTTGGTAGCGTGAAAAACAAAGCTAATGCAACCGTTTCTTCTCCCGAGAGCTTCGTTTCCTTAAAAACGGAACAAGATGAAGAGGGAAGTATTGAACAACAATTCGATGCCATCGAGATACCTCTAATCTTCCGTTATCATTTAAATGATAATAGAGTAAGATTTAGCGTGTTAGGTGGATTTGGCGCTAGTTTTATGGTACGTAATCACACGTACGTGAATTACAACGGGAAGAAAGAATTTATGGGAGAAGCCGAAGATATCAGAACGTTTAACATCAGCACGAATATCGGCTTCGGTGTCGAGTATCCCCTTTCGAAATCAATCCACCTAAAAGTAGAACCGGGATTCAAATATTATTTACAGTCTTTGAGCAAGAGCGCGGAAATTAATTTTAAACCCTACTCGTTCACGTTCTCCACGGGAATAGGGATTAATTTCTAATTGTATTTTCGGTTTAATATTTCACTGGAAATGATTGCCTGACGAATATCGAAATCAAAATATTCGGGGGTCGTGTCGCTTGGTTGCTCGTTATACTCATCCTCTTCTTTAACGGGTGTTGTTTCTTTCTTACCCCGTCCTCTCCTCGCTTGTTGCAGTTGTTCGAGCATGGCATAACGTTCTTTATCCGTTTTACCGAAATGATCCATGTTTATTTCTCTTTTCCCCCTTTCCACGAGTTCATCAGGGGTTGACACGGGAGTAAAAACAGGTTCGGGAGGCATGGCCTGGGGTTCTTGTGAAATCACGATAATCTCATCATCCGCATCATCATGCTCTTCTTCCGGAAAATTTAAATCGGGGGATGCATTCTTTGCTTTCTTCTCCTTGGCCGCCTTAAACCACCCGATGGCACTAGCTCCTAATGTCAACAGCAAGTAAACAATTAAATCAACTCCGTTATCGTTCATAATATCAAGAAATAAAATATTTTAAAACCGTTATTATCACCCAATGATTTATCAAATATACTGCTTTTTTGAACACGTGAAAACGATCGCAAGAAAAATATTACACGAAACGCCTTTTTATATAAAAAATAATATTCTTTTTTTTACCTTTGTCTGCAAGTAATATTACGTTTGGAACAATAAAATTAAATATCCGGATGAGAACGAAAAGAGCATTAATCAGTGTATTTGACAAAAGTGGGATTGTTGATTTTGCTAAATCGCTAAATTCTATGGGTTGGGAGATTATTTCTACCGGAGGGACCTCTAAAAAACTGAAAGAAGAGGGACTACAGGTGAAAGACATCTCAGATTTAACCCAATTTCCCGAGTGTTTTGACGGAAGAGTGAAAACCCTTCACCCGAATGTTGAGGGAGGTATTTTAGCGATCAGAGACAACGAGAAGCATAAGCAACAGATGGCCGAATTAGGAATTGAACCTATTGATATGGTCGTTTGTAATCTATATCCTTTCAAGGAAACCATTCTTAAAGCAGGTGTTTCACACGAAGAGATCATCGAGAATATCGATATCGGCGGGCCGACAATGATTCGGGCGGCTGCAAAGAATTATCCTTTCGTGACCGTGATTACAGATCCGGAAGATTACACGAAAGTTATCGAGGAAATTCAAGTTCATGGAGATACTTCTCTTGAGACGAAAGAGTTATTGGCAGCTAAAGTATTTATTCATACTTCACACTATGATGCTCTAATAGCCAACTATTTCTCCAAGCGATTGAATATTCAATCACCGAAGACCTTGACGTTAACCTTCGAAAAGAAACAAGATCTTCGTTACGGGGAAAATCCTCACCAGTCAGCAACTTTCTATACTCAAATTCAAGAGACAGAAGGCACGTTGACCGGGGCAATCCAGTTGCATGGAAAAGAATTGTCATATAATAATATAGGTGATACCGACGGGGCATTAGAAACGTTGAAAGAGTTTGATGAGCCGACGGTAGTAGCAGCAAAGCATGCCAATCCGTGTGGAGTGGCTAGCGCCGCTACTCTCGCGGAAGCCTTTAAGAAAGCTTACGAGGCCGATCCCGTTTCTATTTTCGGGGGAATTGTTGCGGTAAACCGGGAAGTAGACAAGGCAACGGCAGAGATCATGTCTCCTATTTTCTTGGAAGTGATCGTGGCGCCCTCTTTCTCGGAAGAAGCTTTGGCGATTCTGACCAAAAAGAAAAATCTGAGATTATTACAATTATCCAATATTAGCAAAAGAGATTACACTTCACCCAAGGCAAAAACCGTATTGGGTGGTCTGTTGATTCAAGATATGGACCAGCAGTTGCTTGACGGTGAATTGAAATACGTTACCCAGCGTCGTCCTTCGGAGAAAGAGCTGGAAGATTTGTTGTTTGCCTTGAAGGTTGTGAAGCATACTAAATCTAATGCCATTGCAATTGCAAAAGATAAATGCACCACGGGGGTTGGTCCCGGACAAGTAAGTCGAATCTGGGCGTTGGAAAATGCTATTCGCCAAGGCGGAGATCGGATTGCAGGGAGCGTGATGGCATCGGATGCTTTCTTCCCCTTTGCAGATTGTGTTGAGGCTGCTCATAAAGCAGGTATCACCGCGATCATTCAACCGGGCGGATCTATCCATGATCAGGATTCGATTGATGCGGCCAACAAGTATAATATTGCGATGATTTTTACTGGAATGAGACACTTCAAACATTAATTGATTATGGGTTTGTTTTCTTTTTTAACACAAGATATAGCGATCGACTTGGGAACGGCTAACACGATCATTATCATGAATGACAAGATGGTTGTGAACGAGCCGTCCATCGTTGCCGTGGATAAAAAAACAGAGAAAGTAATTGCTATTGGTGAGAGAGCTCGCCAAATGCAGGGTAAGACACACGAGTATATAAAGACGATTCGCCCGTTGAGAGATGGTGTGATCGCGGATTTTAACGCTGCCGAGCAGATGATTCGCGGTATGATCAAAATGGCAAACGGGAAGAGCAAGTTCTTCTCTCCTTCCTTGCGAATCGTGGTTTGTATACCTTCCGGAAGTACCGAAGTTGAATTACGTGCCGTACGCGACTCGGCCGAACACGCCGGGGGACGCGATGTCTATATGATATACGAACCGATGGCTGCCGCTTTGGGTATCGGCTTGGACGTGGAAGCACCGGAGGGTAACATGATCGTGGATATAGGTGGTGGTACCACGGAGATCGCCGTGATCTCTTTGGGGGGTATCGTTACGAATAAGTCCATCCGTATCGCGGGTGATGACTTGACGGATGATATTCAGGAATACATGAGACATCAACACAATATAAAGATTGGAGAACGTACGGCAGAAGAAATTAAAATTCACGTGGGATCGGCTTTATCCGAATTGGATGAACCTCCTGCCGACTTCGTGGTACAGGGACCGAATCAGATGACCTCTCTTCCGGTTGAAGTTCCAGTTTCCTATCAAGAAATTGCCCATTGTATTGAAAAATCCATTTCTAAAATTGAAATTGCCATCTTGGCAGCTCTGGAGCAAACTCCTCCCGAGTTGTACGCGGATATCGTAAACAAAGGTATATACCTGGCAGGTGGTGGTGCGTTGTTACGCGGGTTGGATAAACGTCTGACCGACAAGCTGAATATACCATTCCATATTGCTGAAGATCCGTTGCGTGCCGTGGCCAGAGGTACGGGAATTGCATTAAAGAACGTGGATAAGTTCTCATTCCTTATAAGATAGTGATGTGAAAGAGATTATAAAACTGATATTAAAATATCATTTTACTATTATTTTTATATTACTGGAAATCGTAAGTTTCTCTCTGATTATTCGTCATAACGAATATCAGAGAGCCATTTTCTCGGAAAGCGCTTCTACCCTATTCGGGAATATCTCGTCAACGATCACGAGCATAAAAGATTATTTCCGTTTAAAAGAGATAAATGAATCTCTAGCCAAGGAAAATATCCTGCTCAAAAATCGTTTGGAAGCGTATGAGTTTTTACAGGATACGATCATCCAGAGAACGGTTGTAGAAGGTAGTATACCTGTTTACGAGTATATCGGGGCAAAACAGGTCAACGCAACATATAACCGGACGAAAAATTACATCACATTAAATCGAGGACGGAAAAACGGTCTTCAGAAAGAAATGGCCGTTTGTACCCCGGAAGGGATCGTGGGACTTATTCAGGATTTAAGTGACCATTTTGCCGTGGTCATTCCCTTGATTAACGTGGATGCCCGGATTTCTGCCAAAATAAAAAAGAATAACTATTACGGTTCCTTGCAATGGGACGGTAATGATTATGCCTACTCCTATTTAAATGATATTCCCTATCACGTGGAGGTAAATGCCGGAGACACCATTGTCACTTCCGGTCTTTCAAAAATCTTCCCGGAAGGAATTGTCGTGGGATACGTAGAATCCGTTGACAAGGTAACCGCGAATTTTTTAAAGATAAAGGTCAAGCTGGCTGTTGATTTTAAACGCATAAACCATGTTTATGTCATATTGAATAACAAGAAAAACGAGCAAACAAGTTTAGAAGCCATAAACTATCATGAATAATATAAACTATTTCATTCATTTGTTGATACTATTTTTGTTACAAATTGTAATCGTGGATAATATCCACCTTGGCTCCTATTTTTATTTGAATATTTATATTCTGGCTCTCTATATCTTACCTTACAAGGTGAAAGGTATACCATTATTGTTATTCGGTTTCTTTTTAGGTTTAATCATGGACTTGGCTGATAACACGGTAGGCATTCATGCTGCCGCGTCTACTTTCATCGCTTACATCCGTCCCCGTTTATTACAACTCACCTCTACCCGGGAAGAAATAGACGACACGCATGGTGAACAAGGTTTGACGGATGTCAGGTGGTTTTTGAAATACACGTTTGTTTCCACCCTGTTATTCAATATCATACTGATTTTTGCAGAAGCCTTTACTTTTAATGATATTCTGATCTCGATTATCCGGATTATTTTAAGTACCTTTATCTCAATGTTATTCATGTTACTCTACTATTTCATCGGAATTAAGAAAGTACAGCAATGAAAGCGTGATTTTAATCGATTAATGAATTCTTGAAATGAATAAATTCGGGTATAGACAAGGAATTATATCAGGGATTATTGTCACAGTATGTGTCGTGTACCTCCTGCGATTGTTTACCTATCAAGTGGTGTCCGATAAATATAA
>OLIS01001061.1_pt1 | contig 20294 bp, 14 predicted proteins | sample 1601351 | NCBI WGS metagenome assembly OLIS01 (sample SAMEA2452122, study PRJEB22498) | human gut metagenome | biome: human feces; feature: human gut; material: feces | place: Australia | collected 2012
GGCAGAGCAAGCTGGAGAAGGAACTTGATACCTTAACCGCATTTGCAAAGACGTTTGAAGAAGAGACCGGAACCGTGCTGAATGAGCTTGAATATGGGGCAGGCATGAAGGTGTCTTATTTCATAAATGACAGCGAGAAGGATCAGAGGGAAAGCGAGCCGGAACCGCAGATACAGGCACTTGCCGAAAAGCTTGGGACATGTGATGCCTACGGCAAAAAGACGATCGAGCTTGGACGGTTCCTCGTCTCCATGAGCGGCTATTACCTGACGCGTGTGATGGATGTCAAGCGGACGGCACAGCCGGGATTCCTGATCTTAGATGGCGGAATCCACCAGATCAACTACTATGGCTGGATGATGGGAATGAAGCAGCCGGAGATCGAAGTCTTGGCAGAAAAAGACGGTGACGAAGAACTGTTTCATTTGTGCGGATCGCTCTGTACAGTCAATGATGTGCTGGCGCGGGATGTTGCCCTGCATGATCCGCAAAAAGGCGATGTGATCTGTTTCAAACGATGTGGCGCATATGCAGCGACCGAGGGCATGGCGATGTTTCTAAGCCGGGAGCTTCCGCAGGTTCTGATCTGCAAGACAGACGGGAAGATCGAGAAGCTGCGCGACCAGATGGAGACGTATCTGTTTCATGTGTCTGCAACAACATAATACAAAACACATGTGGAATCATTGGTAACAATACATGAGAATTCATGGATTTATAATAAAGATTAGGAGGATTTGTAACATGGAAGAATTATTGGAGATTTTGGAAGGAATTGCACCGGGTGAGGATTTTGAGAACTGCACAACGTTGATTGACGATCATATCTTAGATTCCTTTGCGATTTTATCACTTGTATCAGAAATCGAGGATACCTTTGATGTAGAGGTATCACCGGCAGAGCTGATCCCTGCGAACTTCAATTCAGCAAAGAGCTTGTGGGAGATGATTTGCAGACTCAAGGAAGACTAGTGTAGGAAAGGATGAATCATATGGCTTACCATCTGCTTACATACAGTTTAATATTTTTGCCAGTCGTGATCGCATTGTACCAGTTATGCCCGGCACGGTTCCGGTTTGTGGTACTGCTTGCAGCCGATTATACATTTTTCTGTATGATAAGCGGTAAGCTTCTGGTCTGGCTGCTTCTGGCGACGCTTGTGACATATGGAACCGGCAGATGGCTGGCGGCGATTCCGGTTCGGCACAGTGACCTTCACGGAAAAGCGCTGACGCGGAAGAAGCGTGGTGTGCTGGCACTTGGAATTGTTTTGATCTTAGGGGCGCTTGTGACACTCAAATACCTCCGCGTATTTGGGGTGACACTTGCAGCACCAATCGGTATTTCCTATTATAGCCTGCAGGCAATTTCCTATATGACGGACGTCTATCGAGGCACACAGGAGTCCTGTAAGAATCCAATAAAGGTGGCACTTTATTTGAGCTTCTTCCCGCAGATCATGGAAGGTCCGATCAGCCGGTTTTCCGAGACAGCAGATGCTCTGTATGGTGGGAACAGTATTCAGTTTGAGAATCTGGTCTTTGGTTACCAGCGTATCATCTGGGGGCTGTTCAAGAAGATGGTGATTGCAGACCGGCTGGCACCGCTTGTGGCAAAGGTGTTCAGCAACTACAACAATTTCGATGGTGCGGCAATCCTCGTTGGGGTGCTGGCATACACGATGCAGCTATATATGGAGTTTTCCGGATGTATGGATATCATCATGGGAAGTGGCGAGATCTTCGGTGTACCATTGCCTGAGAATTTCCGTCAGCCGTTCTTCGCGAAGAATGCGGGTGATTTCTGGCGGAGATGGCATATCACGCTTGGCGCATGGTTGAAGGATTATGTATTTTATCCGATCTCACTTGCCAAGCCAGTGAAGAATCTGGCGAAGAAGATCAAGAAGAAAGCTGGATTTTCGGTCAGCAAATTCGTGGCACCGACGATTGCGTTATTCTTTGTCTGGCTGTCAAACGGCATCTGGCATGGACCACATATGAATTATATCTTTTATGGCATGTATTATTTTATGCTCATTGTGATCGAGAATCTGACCGAGGAACCATGCAGGAAGCTGGTGGAGCGATTCAAGCTTGATACAGAATGCATCGGATTTCGGATCTTCCAGTTCCTGAAGCTGTTTGTGATCGTGAATATTGGCGAGATGTTCTTCCGTGCTGATACGGTTGCAACTGGATTTCGGATGTTGCGCGGAATCGTGACAGACTTCCATATCACAGCACTTGCGGAGACGAATTTCGGTGTGGATGTGCCGGATCTCATTCTGGCAGTTGTCAGTATCCTGCTCGTATTTGTGGTGGACATCATCCATGAAAAGGGCATTTCAATTCGAAGAAAGGTAGCGGATTGCAAGCTGCCAGTCCGTTGGAGCTTCTGGTATGCAGTTGTACTTCTGGTTGTTGTATTTGGTGCCTATGGCAGTGGATACACGATCGTGGATATGATCTACGCGGCGTACTGATAGTGTGAATTTACGAAAGAAGAATGTTTATGAAAAAAGAAAGTGGAAAATGGAAAACAACTCTCAAGATGGCAGCGGGCAGCGTCGGGTTTCTAGCGGGACTTTGTGTGGTACTGATTCTGGCAGGACGATTCCTGTGTCGGAAGAGTAACGCTGACATCTATGATACAACAGCCGTGCGCACGAAAGATGCGGAAGTGAAAAATGAAGTGAAGGATACGATTGACGTAGTGTTCTTAGGTGATAGTGAATGTTATTCGAGCTTCAATCCTCTGCAGATGTTCGCAGAGCATGGCTACACCTCATTTATCTGCGGGACATCGGCACAGCGTATGTGCGACTCGTATGCGATTTTACAGGCGGCATTTGAGACGCAGACGCCGGAGGTCGTTGTGTTGGAGACGAACTGTCTGTTTCGAAGCGTGAAATCTAAGGGTGATTCGAAAGATTATGTCTTAGACCGTCTGTCCGATCATGTGGAGATTTTTAAGAATCATTCCCGCTGGAAGGATGCATTCGTAAGTACAAATTCCCTGACGAAGAAAAAAAATGAGAAGAACCGTGGGTTTATCAAGCGAAGCACGGTCAAGCCGTATGAGGGTGGAGCCTATATGCATGCGAGCGAGGAACGTAAATCTATGGATGCGGACGCAGAGAAATATCTGCTTTTGATGAAGGAATATTGCGAGAGTCATGGTGCAAAGCTTGTCTTAGTCAGTTCCCCTTCCCCGAAGAACTGGACGTATGCCAAGCACAACAGTGTGTCCGACTGGGCGCAGGCAAACGCGGTTACTTATGAAGATCTGAATCTGAATGATGCGCTTGGCATCGACTGGGCGTCCGATACGAAGGACGGAGGCGACCATCTGAACTTTGACGGCGCGAAGAAGGTGAGTGCATATGTGGGAAACTGGCTATCGGAAGCTTATGGGTTGAAAGACAAAAGAAACAATCCGGACTACAAACACTGGGAGGAAGACAGTGTGGAGTATGCAGCAGCAAGAAACTAGCTCGATGGGACATGCTATTTTGGAGGCAGGGATGCCTCCTTTTTTTTGAATTGGGGCAAAAACCTGAAATATGGGGAATCCCCCCCAATGGAGCAGTCACAGGAAGCAAGTGGGTTGGAGTAAAACAGCAGAAATCAGGGAAATACTCCAAGCTGGAAGAATTACATGAAGCGTGACATGGAGTAAAATCAGATAATCATAAGGATTGCTCCAAAGTCGACTCTCTTGCATAGGCATCTGCACCAAATCAATATATAATACAACCATTATATTACAAAATCGTAAGAAACATGTAATCTAGACCGATGGATGTCGGCTGAAAAACCATATATACTGAGTACAGTAAAAAGCGGCAGGAACCCCAGAATTCCTGCCTGCAGAATGTTAGCAAACGAAGGGAGACTATCTATGAATGAGATATTAAAGCTTGACAATGTAGAAAAATACTATGGCAACAAAGCGAATCTGACAAAGGCGGTAGATAAGATTTCGTTCTCCGTAGAGAAAGGCGAGTTTGTCGGAATTATGGGAGCCAGCGGCTCCGGCAAGACAACGCTCTTAAACTGTATTTCCACGATCGACCGTGTGACGGCCGGACATATCTATGTGGGGGATAAGGACATCACAACAATCCGGGGGAATGAATTAAATAAGTTCCGCCGGGAAGAGCTGGGATTTATCTTCCAGGATTTTAATCTGCTGGATACGCTGACCGGATATGAGAATATTGCACTAGCGCTCTCCATCCAGAACGTAAAACCGAAGGAGATTGACAGCCGGATCCAAGAGGTTGCGAAGCGGCTTGGCATCGAGGAAGTTCTGAACAAATACAGCTATCAGATGAGTGGTGGACAGAAGCAGCGCGTGGCGGCAGCCAGAGCCCTGATCACGAATCCGAAGCTGATCTTAGCCGATGAGCCAACCGGTGCTCTTGATTCCAAATCCTCCCGCTATCTGTTGGAGAGTATGAAGGAGATGAATGAAGGGCTTGCCGCAACGATCCTGATGGTTACACACGATGCATTTACAGCAAGCTATGCATCGCGCGTAATCTTCATCAAGGATGGCAAGATATTCAATGAGATCCGCAGAGGGGATGATACCCGGAAACAATTTTTCAACCGCATTATTGAGGTTGTGACAGTGTTAGGGGGGAGTTTGAATGATGCTCTTTAAATTATCCACCCGGAATATCCGGAAAAGTATGCAGAATTATCTGATTTATTTTGCAACATTGATCTTAGGAGTAGCAATCTTCTATGTATTTAATGCACTTGGAAGCCAGACAGTTATGCTGAAGGTATCGTCAAATACGGAAGAAATCATCGGGCTTATGAACGAGGCAATGTCTGTTGTCAGTGTGTTCGTGTCGGTTGTGCTCGGTTTCCTTGTTGTGTACGCAAGTACCTTCCTGATGAAGCGAAGGAAGAAGGAGTTTGGTATCTACTTAACGCTCGGTATGGGAAAAACACAGGTGGCAAAGATTCTGGTGATCGAGACACTGCTGATCGGCGTGATCTCTCTGGTAATCGGGTTACTGCTCGGTATCGGTATCTCACAGGGGATGAGTGTCGTGACAGCGAACCTCTTCGAAGCGGATATGACGAACTTCCAGTTTATGGTCAGCACATCAGCCATCATCAAAACGATTATTTATTTTGCAATCATGTATGTGATCGTCATGGCATTAGATGTAATCATTGTCAGCCGCGCCAAGTTAATAAACCTGCTTTATGCAGGCGCAAAGGCACAGAAAAACCATGCAAAAAACCCGGTTGTCTGTGTGCTTGTATTTATTATAGCGGCTATTCTGCTTGGAACGGCATATTATAAAGTGACAGCCGGTGTCCGTACAATCTCTGACTTTCAGGGACTTGGTATCCAGATCGCGAAAGGTATCATCGGAACCTTCCTTGTATTCTGGTCGGTATCCGGGATGCTGCTTGCAATCGTGAAGCGGTGCAGACGGTTTTATTATAAAGGTATCAACTCGTTCAGTGTGAAGGAACTTGGAAGCCGGATCAACACAACGGTGTTCTCTGGCGGGATTATCTGTCTGCTGCTCTTTTTTACGATCTGTATTCTGTCAAGCGCAATGGCAATCCGCAACTCAATGAACCATGTGTTAGAGACATGTACGCCGGTTGATGTGCAGTTTTCAAAGCTGTATTCCTATGATGCAGCCGAGGACTATGATATGACCGGACACAATGTGGAAGAAAACCTGAAAGCCTGTGATATCGATACATCGAAGCTTACGGATGTGACCGAGATGATTCTCTATGCACCGGAAGATATCAATATCGGAGATTTCTTCGGAAAGGCGTTTGCAGAGAGCGGATCGGAGGATTATTTCAAAGAAGCATCGATGGAGACGATGCATATTGGAGAATACAATGCGTTTGTAAGCTCCTTTGGCGGAACGACAATCGACCTTGCAGAGGATGAATATGTGATACTCTGTAATTACGGGGAGATGGAACCACGATACAACGAAGGACTTGCGGAGGGACAGACGGTTACGATAAAAGGAAAGACCTATCATCCGAAATACAGTACCTGTGTGGATGGAATCGTACACATCAGCAATTCAGAGAGCAATGCAGGCGTGCTGCTTGTCCCGGATTCTGTGGATATGTCTGACTGTGATTTCTGGTATGATATCTATTCCGCAAATTATAATACGACAGACCAGACAGAGGTGGATGCACTTAATGAGTACTATAGTGATGCGAATTTCTACAAACTGCAGGAGGCGAAGACAGAAGCAGTCTTAGGCGAGGATGGTTCCTATTATTCCATGAATTGCGAGACAAGCAAGCGGCTCCGTGATAACAGCGTGGGACTTACTGCGATGATCGTATTTATCGGAATCTACTTAGGTGTTGTATTTCTGATCTCTGGTGCGGCAATTCTGTCACTCAAGGAGCTTTCCGAGGCAGCCGACAGCAAGGAGAAATACAGGATCCTGCGCCGGATCGGAGTGGACGAGAAGAAAATCCGTCATTCCCTCCTGGCACAGTCGGGCGTGTTCTTTGCCATGCCGCTTTTACTTGCAATCGTGCATTCCGTCTTCGGAATGCAGACAGCGATGTTTATTCTGACTGCATTTGGACGGGGCGGACTGCTTGGTTCTATCCTGCTTGCGGCAGCCGTGATATTGGTAATTTATGGTATTTATTTTATGATCACATATATCTGCAGCCGTAAGATCATCAGCGAATAAATATCTTGAAAAAAAAGAATAAGTAAGCTATAATTAGCACATATTAAAAATATAATATATCTGGAATGTTCGATAACTCCTGTTATTTTTGAACCTACATTTACTTTAAACGGGATTCCTATATCTGTGATATTATGTCAGGCCTCCTCCGAGTGGAAGACAGACGATCACATGCGGTTGCCCACCTAGCGTCAGCTAGGAGTCAAAAGGCAGGAACCGGCATCCCGGATATATTTTTTTGGAGGAAAATACGTGAAAAAGAAGATACTCACGTTTATGCTTTTGCTGGTTATAGCCGGGGTAGTTATGATTGCTGGTCATGAGATCGGGCGGCATATGCACAAAGCGGAACAAAATACAGAAACAACGGAAGCATCCGTGGATTATAGCTTATATTACACATACGAAGATGTGGAAAAGGTCGTCAGTTATCTGGCAGATACAAAGGCAGAATCCGAGGCGTTATCGCGCCTGATTGATCCTCTGAAAAAAAGCGAGGTCATCGATGTGGCATTTGTAAAGTCTGTGGCACAGACGATACAGGTGAAAGCTTCTATTTATGAGGAAGCCCTGAACGGAAAAAAGGATTCTGACTACGTGACGAAAGCGGAATTTGAGGACTTCTATGAGCGGATCGTCGCATCGGCAACCGTCAAAGGACTGCTTCGGAAAGATGTTCTGGTGCTTGCAATTTCCGAGGAGGACAAGACATCCTTTTTCGATGGACAGGACACCTACAATGCAGAATTTGAAATCGACGAAAGCTACGAGGGAAATGTGCTCGATGTCTATATGAAGAATGGAAAGATCTTCAAGATCAACCGTCTTGGAGATACCCAGATCACATTGCAAAATGTATGGGTGGAGTCTGTGACGGATGGAAAATGCACGTTTTTATATGGAAATCTGGAAAAGACCTACCCTGCCCGGACGGAGGAAGGCATCCCGGATGGAACTGTGACAGTTGCAACAAGTCTGGATGCGGACCGGCAGACGGAAGCCGGCTATGAGACGGCGGGCTATGTTGCAAATCTCGTGTTTGACTATGCAGGCATCTGTAAAATCGAACGACCACAGAAGGTGCTGCGCGGCAAAGTCATTTCGACGGGAGATACGGATATTCAGGTGGAAAATATCGGCGGACTCACACTTGCCGATCATTATAAAATGTACAATGTGTATGAGGATGCCGTGGACGAGGAAAGTCTGTCTCTGCTGCTTGGCTACTCGTATGTGGACATGTATCTGCAGGATGGAAAAGTTGGTGCTGTCGTGATTAACCAGGAGTTAAAAAGCGAGGATATCCGCGTGATCATCAGCAACGATGATTACTCTTCGTATGAGATGGAAATGGTGCAGTTTACGGCGACATCTGCGTTCACCGTGGCGTATCCAGATGAGACGGAGAAAACATATGAGGCTGGTGAGACGGTCACGATCACACCGGAAGATTATGCACCAGACGATACATTGACAGTAACACCGGATACGCACAGTGGTCGTATCAGACTGCTCAGTGTGACACGCGAATGTGGCAATCCGGAATACGATGGAACGATGGAGCTTGATGTACAGGATGGATATATCTATGTGATCAATGAGCTTTCGTTAGAGCGTTATCTGGCAAATGTCGTGGCAAATGCAATGCCATCGGATTACCCGGATGCAGCCATGCAGGCGATGGCAATCTGTGCCAGAGGAACGGCGTATGCGAAGTTAAAGGATGAAAGTTACGCAGAATATCATGCACATCTTGACGATTCCAGCCTTTGTCAGGTATATAATAATGTGGCAGAGACCGATGCGTCAATCCGTGCGGTGAAGGATACATACGGGCTGGTGCCGACTTACCGGGGAACTTTGATCGTACCGATGACATTTAACACATCTTTCGGAACGACCTGCACGAATGCGGAGATCTGGGGCGGCGATGCGTATAGTTATCTGGAGTCCAATGTGGAGAATCTGGATAAGGACAAGATTGATTTATCGGATGAAGCTGATTTTGAGGCATTTTTGACAGATAGTGATGCGTATACTATTATAGATAAAGATTCGCCGTACTATCGGTGGGATATAACATTTACGCAGGAAGAAATGACAGACGCGATCGAGACGGTTTTGGAAAACCGCAAATCTCTGATGGCAGAGGCGATACTTGTCGAGGATGAAACCGGCGAGTTTGTATCGGCGGACGTGCCGGAGCTTGGAACCGTGACAGAGATCGAGGTGACAGAGCGCACGGTGAGCGGTGTTGTATCGAAGCTTGTGATTCACGGAAGTGAACATACGATATCCATCAGCGGACAGAGCAATATCCGTGCGATCTTGAATCCAGTCAATCAGGAGATTGTACGGCAGGATGGTTCGACGGTAACCGGCTGGACATCACTTCCAAGCCCATATTATTATGTGGAGAAGACAGACGCGGGATTTGTCGTTCATGGTGGTGGATTCGGACATGGTGCCGGGATGAGTATCTATGGTGCCGGCGTGCTTGGCAGACAGGGAAAAAGCTACAAATATATATTACGGCATTATTTTTCGTATGTTGATTTTACGTCGATCTATACAATGGATGATGGAGAGGAAACAGCAGATTCAGAATAACAAAACGGGGGATGTATGAAAAAGGTCGTTCGGTTTATTATCAAATTTGTGAACAAAGCAACCGCAGACAGCGTGCCGGCGTATGCGGCACAGGTTGCTTTCTTTGTGATGCTTTCTTTTTTTCCGTTTATGATGCTGCTTGTCATGATCGTATCGAAGCTGTCCGTTATGAACACAAATGTACTTGGCTATATTCTGCGTGTCGTACCGAGCGGACTGGAATCTTATGTGGCGTATATTGTGGATGATGTAGTCAATGCAAATGTGCAGTCGTTTACACTCATTACGGTATTTGTCAGCTTGTGGTCTGCAGCAAAGGGCATTCAGGCACTCTCGACCGGGTTAAATAAAATTTATGGTGTGGAACAGAACAAAAATTATTTCCTTGTGCGGCTGATCTGTGCGTTATATACACTGGTGTTTATGGTACTTTGTATCGTCGTGATCGCGATACAGGCATTCGGTTCGCAGATCGCCCATAAGATTATTGACAATTACCCGGCATTTGCAGATGCAACACTTTTGATTTTGAGCTTGAAGAATGTTGTGACATTTCTTGTTATCTTTGTCTTTTTGCTTCTGATTTATTATCAGCTTCCGAACCGGCGCGGACATATGCGGCATGAGTTTACCGGAGCTGTGCTTGCTTCGCTTGCATGGATGCTGATGACGCGGGGATTTTCTGTATATATCAAATATTCGGCGGATAATTCAAAGATGTATGGCAGTATGACATCTGTCGTATTGATTATCATCTGGCTGTATATCGGTATGCAGATTGTTTTGTATGGTGCAGAAATCAATTATTATCTGTCAGATCTGATCTGGAAATACCGGGAAAAATACCACATGAAGAAAAAAGCTAAACGGGAAGAAAAACAAAAAATTAAAAAAAATCAGAAAGAAAAAGCAGAGATATCTTAAGGTCAATCGGTTGACACTCCCCAAGGGATGTGCGATAATCTAACAGATAGAATTATACCAAGATGGAGGGACAAAGATGTACAGTTTTGATGAAATAGCAAATTTCGATCCAGAGATTGCACAGGCAATGACGGACGAGATCAACAGACAGGATCATAATATTGAGCTGATCGCATCAGAGAATATCGTATCCAAGGCAGTTATGGCAGCTATGGGAAGTCCGCTTACAAACAAATACGCTGAAGGGTATCCGGGAAAGCGTTATTATGGCGGATGTGAATATGTTGATGTAGTGGAAGACCTTGCTAGAGAGCGGGCAAAGAAGTTGTTTGGATGTGAATATGTCAATGTTCAGCCACATTCCGGCGCACAGGCAAATATGGCAGTATTTTTCGCTATTTTGCAGCCGGGCGATACATTTATGGGAATGAATCTGGCACACGGTGGACATCTGACACACGGTTCACCGGTTAATATGTCCGGTAAATATTTTGATGTAGCACATTACGGAGTGAATGCAGACGGCGTGATCGATTATGATGAAGTGCTTCGTATTGCGAAGGAACATAAACCGAAACTGATCGTTGCAGGAGCAAGTGCTTATGCAAGAACGATTGATTTCAAGCGTTTCCGTGAGATCGCAGATGAGGTGGGAGCATATCTGATGGTAGATATCGCACACATCGCAGGACTTGTTGCTACAGGACTTCATCCAAGTCCGATTCCGTATGCTCATGTGACAACAACAACAACACATAAGACACTCCGTGGACCAAGAGGTGGAATGATCATGTGCAGCGAAGAGATGAATAAAAAATTCAATTTCAACAAAGCTGTATTCCCGGGAATTCAGGGAGGTCCGCTGATGCATGTGATCGCCGGTAAGGCAGTTTGCTTCAAGGAAGCACTTGAGCCTGAGTATAAAACATATATGGAGCAGGTTGTTAAAAATGCGAAAGCACTCTGTAACGGATTGAAAGCACGCGGAGTTAAGATTGTTTCGGGAGATACAGATAACCATCTGATGCTTGTAGACCTGTCGGGAACAGAGACAAGCGGAAAAGAGCTGGAGAAGCGTCTTGATGATGCTCATGTAACAGCGAACAAGAATACAATTCCGAATGATCCTCGTTCACCGTTTGTAACAAGTGGTGTAAGACTTGGAACACCAGCGGTTACAACACGTGGAATGAAGGAAGATGATATGGATAAGATCGCAGAGATTATTGCAATGGTAATCGAAAGTGAAGAGAATGTAGAGAAAGCAAAAGCAATGGTTGCTGAGCTGACTGCAAAATATCCACTTTGTTAATAAAATAATTATATCCGGCAAAACTGCATTTCGCGTGTAAGCGTAATGTAGATTGCCGGGGTGTGCAACAAAAAAAGAGCTTAAAAAAGCTCTTTTTTGTTAATCGAATTTCTGTATTACTTTTAAAAATTAAATACGGTCTATTTATTAATTAAAAGGTACATAAAGTCTTGATTAAAGTTTCACTACGTTAACAGCCTGAGGTCCTTTAGCGCCTTCTGTTACTTCAAACTCAACAGCCTGGCCCTCTTCGAGAGATTTGAATCCATCCATTACAAGTCCTGAATAATGAACAAAAATGTCATTGCCTTCAGCGTCAGAGATAAATCCGTAACCCTTCTGGTTATTAAACCATTTTACTGTACCTGTCATTGTGTTGCCCTCCATTAAAAGAATATAAGTTGTTAAATCATCACAGTTTACAATGCGCTGAAAACTGTAATATTGTGTCAGTATAAATTCATATTGACACTTTTTCTATTGTAGCATGTTTAACAAAGAAAGTCAAATGTAATCTTTTTTGATTTGTAGAAAAATGACAAAAACATGTGAAGTGACGTAAAATCGATTTCAACAATTTGTAAATATCATTTAGCATATCGGATTTATAAGATTGGTGAAAAATAGAAGTGCGAGGAAAGATTATTTTACGAATGGATTGGAAAAATAAAGGATGTCGATTGAAAAAAGAATTGAAGTATTATATAATTTAACCAATGTCTATGAAATATTTTATTTCAAGGAGGATTTGTGTATATGATAACGATTGAAGGAAAAAGCGTATTTGGTGGAGTATCCATTGGAAAGCTGATGTTCTATAAGAGAAACGAAAAGGTGATCAGAAGAACACATGTAGATGATGTGGATGCAGAATGGAAGAGATTCGAAGAGGCTAAGAATACAGCAATCGACCAGCTGAAAGTTCTCTACGACAAAGCCATTGAAGATGTAGGTGAGGCCAACGCCATGATCTTTGAGATTCACCAGATGATGCTTGATGATCTGGATTATCTGGAATCTATTGAAGGAATTATCCGTACACAAAGTGTAAATGCAGAGTATGCTGTTTCGACAACAGCTGATAACTTTGCACAGATGTTTGCATCTATGGATGATGCATATATGCAGGGACGTGCAGCAGATGTGAAGGACGTTTCCGAGCGTGTACTTGATATTCTCTGCGGAGTGAGCAACGGAACACGTGAGATGACAGAACCTTGTATTGTTGCTGCAGATGATCTCGCACCGAGTGAGACAGTACAGCTTGACAAAGAGAAAGTACTTGGATTTGCTACAATGTATGGTTCATCTAACTCCCATACAGCAATTCTTGCAAGAACAATGAATATTCCGGCTGTAATCGGAATGGGAGAAGCTCTTAATCCGAAATATGACGGAGAGATGGCTATCATTGATGGATTTACAGGAACACTCTATGTGGATCCGGATGAAGAGACACTTGCAAAGATGCAGGAGAAGCGTGCGAAAGACCTTGAGCAGAAAGAACTTCTGAATCAGCTTAAAGGAAAAGAGAATGTGACAAAGAGCGGACAGAAGATCAATGTCTATGCGAACATTGGTAACGTATCTGATCTTGGTGCAGTACTTAAGAATGATGCAGGCGGAGTAGGTCTGTTCAGAAGTGAGTTCCTTTATCTTGAGAACAGTACTTATCCGACAGAAGAACAGCAGTTTGCAGCTTACAAACAGGTTGTAGAAAGCATGGCAGGAAAGAAAGTCATCATTCGTACACTTGATATCGGAGCAGACAAGCAGGTTGATTATTTCAATCTTGCAAAAGAAGAGAACCCGGCACTTGGATACAGAGCAATCCGTATCTGCCTGACAAGACCGGAGATCTTCAAGACTCAGCTTCGTGCACTTTACCGTGCATCCGTATATGGAAATCTTTCCATCATGTTCCCAATGATCATTTCTGTAAAAGAAGTTCGTAAGATCAAAGAGATCATCGAAGAAGTGAAGGCAGAGTTGAGAGAAGAAGGACTTCCATTTAAGGAAGACGTAGAACTTGGTATTATGATCGAGACACCGGCATCAGTTATGATGAGCCGCGAACTTGCGAAAGAAGTTGATTTCTTCAGTGTTGGAACAAATGACCTGACACAGTATACACTGGCAATTGACCGTCAGAACCTTGCGCTTGATGCGTTCTATGATCCACATCATCCGGCAGTGCTTGCCATGATCAAGATGGCAGCAGATAATGCACACGCAGAAGGAAAATGGATCGGAATCTGTGGAGAACTTGGAGCGGACCTTGAACTGACAGAAGAGTTCCTGAAGATGGGACTGGACGAGCTGTCTGTATCTCCGGCGATGGTACTGCCGCTGAGAAAGAAGATTCGCGAGTGTGAGTAATTTGCGTTTTTGAGGGGAATAAAAAAGCCGAAACAGGCACCGTGTGTGGTTTCTGTTTCGGCTTTTTCTAGTTAATTAATATAAAATTTATGTTGTATTTATATAGAAATATGAGTATGATTAGAGTAACGTAATTGCTCTTGTAAGCATGAGAAAGGGGGCGGATTTTTTGGAGAGGGAGATTTTTTTGTGGCTGGGGCTTATGGTGGTGTTTTTGATTATTGAGCTTGCCACGGTTGGTCTGACTTCAATCTGGTTTTCGGGCGGTGCGCTTGCGGCGTTATTAGTTTCGCTTGCCGGAGCGGGATTGGTGATACAGATTGCTGTATTCGTAGTTATTTCAGCAGTGCTTGTGATCTTTACCAGGCCTTTTGCAGCGAAGTATGTTAATGTGCATCATGTGAAGACAAATTGTGATGAATTGATCGGAAGTGTTGTTAAGGTAACAGAGACGGTTGATAATTTTGCACAGACCGGTACTGCAATTGCGCAGGGAAAGGAATGGACTGCAAGGTGCAAGTCAGACAAGGACAGAATTGAGAAAGATTCGCTTGCTAAAGTAACAGCAATTTCCGGAGTAAAACTGATTTTAGAGAAATGTAAGGAGGATGAGCTATGATATTTGGACTTATTATTTGGATGATCATTATTATGATCGTGGTGTGGCTTCTTGTGTCGAATATCCGTATTGTTCCGCAGGCGCATGCGTATGTTGTAGAGCGACTTGGCGGATACAAGGAGACATGGGGCGTTGGATTACATTTTAAGGTGCCGATCCTTGACCGTGTGGCAAAAAGAGTTTCCTTGAAAGAACAGGTTGTTGATTTTGAACCACAGGCAGTGATCACGAAGGATAATGTTACCATGCAGATCGATACGGTTGTATTCTATCAGATCACTGACCCGAAGAAGTATGCATACGGAGTAGAAAGTCCGATTGCGGCAATCGAGAATCTGACAGCAACAACACTCCGTAATATCATCGGAGATCTGGAATTAGATGAGACACTGACTTCCCGTGAGACGATCAACTCCAAGATGCGTACGATCCTTGATATTGCAACAGATGAGTGGGGAATCAAGGTGAACCGTGTTGAGCTGAAGAATATCATGCCACCGAAGGCAATCCAGGATGCGATGGAGAAGCAGATGAAAGCAGAGCGTGAACGCCGTGAAGCAATCCTGCGTGCAGAAGGAGAGAAGAAGTCTACGATTCTTGTTGCAGAAGGAGAAAAGGAATCTGTGATCCTGGAGGCAGAAGCATCTAAGCAGGCAGCAATCCTGAAAGCAGAAGCTGAAAAACAGAAACGGATCAAAGAAGCAGAGGGACAGGCAGAAGCGATCCGTTCTGTACAGAAGGCTACAGCAGAAGGTATCGAGTATATTAAGAATGCCGGAGCAGATGATGTTGTTCTTACATTAAAGAGTCTGGAGGCATTTGCCAAGGCGGCAGACGGAAAAGCAACGAAGATCATCATTCCTTCAGAGATTCAGGGGATTGCAGGACTTACGAAAACAATCGCAGAAGTTGCCCGTACAGAAACAAGCGTTGCAAAAGAAAAAGAAGTAAAGTAAAATAAAAGATGTATTTCAGCGTGCCAATCTGTTAAAAGATTGGCACAATGTGTTTTACAACGATAATATTTTGGAGTGCGAATGAAATGGAAACAGAGAAAATCATCAGGTTATCGGTTCGGAATCTGGTTGAATTCATATTAAAAGAAGGTGACATTGATAACAGAATTTCAGGTACGCTGGATAAAGATGCGATGCTGATGGGAGGACGCCTTCACCGAAAGATCCAGCGTATGATGGGCTCAAACTATCAGGCAGAAGTTTCCTTAAAACTGCAGCTTCCGTGTGACGGATTCCAATTAAAACTGGAAGGACGTGCGGATGGAATTCTCCTTGAATCAGAAAAAACAATAATAGATGAGATCAAAGGCGTCGTGCGTTCCCTTGATCGAGTGGAGCGTCCTGTGCCGGTTCATCTTGCTCAGGCAAAATGTTACGCATATATTTATGCCAGACAGCAGGGATTAAAGCAGATCAGTGTTCAGATGACCTATTGTAATCTTGATACTGAAGATGTGAAAAGATTTCGGGAAGAGTATACATTTGAAGAATTAGAAAAATGGTTTCTTGATCTGGTTCATCAGTATGAACGTTGGGCAAAACTGCAGATTGAGTGGGAAAAGAGAAGAGATGCTTCGATTCATCAGACCGAATTTCCATTCGCATATAGAGAAGGACAGTTTGACCTGGCAGCTTCCGTATATCGTACAATTTATCACAAAAAGAAATTATTTATCCAGGCCTCAACAGGAACCGGAAAGACGATGGCAGTATTGTATCCGGCGGTGAAAGCGATCGAAGAAGGATTAGGGGATAAATTATTCTATCTGACAGCAAAGACGATCACAAGAACCGTGGCGGAGCAGGCATTTTCTATTCTTGAAGAAAAGGGTCTTGCCTTTCGTTCAATTACATTGACTGCGAAAGAGAAGATCTGCTTTTGTGAGGAGACAGAATGCAATCCGGATACTTGTCCTTATGCGAAAGGTCATTTTGACCGGGTGAATGATGCAGTTTATGACATGTTAGAAAAGCAAAAGAAGCTGACACGGGAATCGATTGAAAAACAGGCAGAAGATTTTCATGTATGTCCGTTTGAACTATCTCTTGATCTGTCAGAATGGGCGGATGGGGTGATCTGTGATTATAATTATGTGTTCGATCCGACGGCACATTTGAAACGATTTTTTGCAGACAATGTCAGCGGAGATTATTTGTTTCTGATCGATGAAGCACACAACCTCGTGGAACGTGGACGGGAAATGTACAGTGCTTCCATCTATAAAGAAGACATTCTCGAGGTGAAAAAACTGATGAAGGGCCGAGATAAAAAACTTGTGAAGAGTCTGGAATCTGTCAATAAACTGATGCTTGAGATGAAACGCGAGTGCGAGAATTATCGGTTGGTGGAAAGTGTTTCTTCCTTTGCATTAAAATTGATGAACCTTCTGACACAGATGGAGAGATATCTTGAAGAAGAGCGGAATGCAGGAAATGCAGAACAGCCGGATGCATTTATGGAACTCTTTTTCCAGGTGAGGCAGTTTTTGGAAATTCATGAACTGTTGGATGAAAATTATATACAGTATACAGAACTGGAAGGAAGCGGAAGGTTTAAAGTGAAGTTGTTCTGTGTGAATCCGGCACAAAACCTGAATCATTATTTGAGCCAGGGCAATTCTACGATTTTTTTCTCGGCAACATTGCTTCCTATCGATTACTATAAACAATTACTATCTGTTGAGAAGGATGATTATGCAGTCTATGCTGAATCTAAGTTCCCACAGGAGAACAGGAAAATTTTGATCGGAAGTGAAGCAAGCACAAAATATACACAAAGAGGCACAGAAATGTATCGCAAAATTGCCGATTATCTGAGAAGCACAGTGGATGGGAAGAATGGAAACTACATTGCATTTTTTCCTTCCTATCAGTTTATGGAGGATGTTTTGGAAGAGTTTGAAAAACTGGCATCCGGAGTAGAACTGGTAATTCAATCGCAATTTATGTCAGAAAATCAGAGAGAAGAATTCTTGGAAATGTTTGAAGAAGAAAGAGATCATCCGATGCTTGGATTTTGTGTGATGGGTGGTGTATTTTCAGAAGGAATCGATCTTACACATGACAGATTGATCGGAGTGATCGTTGTCGGAACAGGAATTCCACAGGTGTGCAATGACAGAGAAATCGTGAAAAATTATTTTGACCAGAAAGGGATGCGAGGATTTGATTATGCGTACCTTTATCCCGGAATGAATAAAGTACTTCAGTCCGCAGGAAGAGTGATCCGCACCGAAGATGACAAAGGAATTATTCTTCTGCTCGATGACCGTTTTCAGAATCGGCAGTATCAGCAGCTATTTCCGAGGGAGTGGAAGGAATACGAAGTGTGTGGTCGGAAAGAGATAAAAGAAAAGATGGAAGAATTCTGGGAGAAACGATAAATGAAAAATGAGAATCGTTATTGGATAAAGAAGAAGTGATTCAAGAATATTTGCAACTGTTCAGAGCCAGATGAAATTTCATAAAACAGGTATAAAATACTTGCATTTTAAGGCTGGTTTTAAAATTCTGCTTGGCTCCGAACAGTACAAAATTTTACTGTTCTTTAAAATAGTTCAAAAATTCCTGTGCAGGCTTAGCCAGAGGAAGCTGCTCGTTGTAAGCAATCACAAGAGAACGCTCCGGCATCTCTTCTTCCATATCCAGTTTGAAGATACCATCATTGTTCTCAGAAAGACAATAATCCGGAATGAATGCGATTCCAAGCCCAATTCTTGCAAGATCGATCAGAAGATCATTGCTTGTAAGTTCGATCTCAGGAACGAGATCAAGCTGATGCTGCTGGAACAGGCGATGAAGAAACTCGTTTGTCGTACTGTTCTTATCCAGCATCAGGATCGGATAGTGGAGCAGATCGGCAAGTGTAAGTTTCTTTTCCCTTAATTCAGGATAATTGTTTCCGGCAATGAAAACATCATGGAAATTCTTGATCTTCATAGAGGCGGAAATATTGTTGAGCGCTGCGTTCGGATAATTGACAACAATCAAATCCACCAGTCCGTTCTTTAAAAGCTCTGTACATCTTAAAGAAGTCTGGTTGATAACTTTAATATGTACATTCGGGAAAGTCTTATGGAATTTCTCAAGGTATGGAACAAGGAAATATCTGCAGATCGTGTCACTTGCACCGATGCGGATCTGCCCACCGGTAGAAGCGGCATCTAAAAGCTGAGCCTCACCTTTCTGGATCAGATTCATGGCCGGTTCAATGTGGCGCAGGAGAATCTCTCCTTCCGGTGTGAGCTGGACTTTCTTTGTGCTTCGGATAAAAAGCGTCTGATCCAGTTTTCGTTCGAGTGTTTTGATCGACTGGCTGACAGCAGACTGTGAAATAAACAGCTGCTTGGATGCCTCTGAGAAATTCAATGTGGTGGCGACGTGATAAAATACTTTGTATAATTCGTAGTTTATATCCATCATTTTATTAGACCTCCTAATAAATATTCATCTTATTATAAGATAAATAAAGGGAAAATACAACAGAATAAAAAAATCCGTTGCACAAAATATGAAAAAGTAGAGTAAATATTGCTGACTCCGAGAAAGATACGAGAAAACGACAATCAATTAGCGGTGCTTATCAGATTGTTTAATTTTATTAATTATACTAATGAAGAAAACTATGGTAGGATAAAAACAGATAATGTAATGAAGGTAGTATCGTGTTTTGAGCACGTAATACAGAAAGAGGAGATTATATATGAGTAATGTAAAGCGCGTATATGTAGAAAAGAAACCGGAGTTTGCTGTTGCGGCGAAGGGCCTTAGACATGAGATCCGTCATTATCTTGGACTTCAGGATGTGACAAATGTACGAGTTCTGATTCGTTACGACGCAGAGAATATTTCAGAAGAAACATTTGAAAAGGCATGCAATGGTGTGTTCGCAGAGCCGCCGGTAGATTTCCTTTATAAAGAAGAATTCCCGAAAAATGAAACAGATAAATGTTTTTCCGTAGAGTTCCTTCCGGGACAGTTCGACCAGAGAGCGGATTCCGCAGAGCAGTGTATCCGTTTTATTAAAGAAGATGAGACTCCTGTAATCCGTACAGCAGTTACATATGTAATTGAAGGCGGAGTTTCAGACGAAGAACTGCAGGCAATTAAGAATCACTGCATCAATCCGGTAGATTCCAGAGAAGCTGCAGCAGAGAAACCGGAGACACTGGTGACAGTATTTGATGAACCGGCAGATGTAAAGATTTTTGACGGTTTTAAAGATATGCCGGAAGCAGAATTGAAAGAGTTATATGATTCTCTTGGATTGGCAATGACATTTAAAGATTTCCTGCATATCCAGAACTATTATGCAGGAGAAGAGCACAGAGATCCGACGATGACAGAGATCCGTGTTCTTGATACATACTGGTCAGATCACTGCCGTCATACAACATTCTCTACAGAATTAAAAGATGTGAAGTTTGATGAAGGTGACTACAAAGAGACAATCGAAGCAACATATAAAGAATATTTGAAAGATCACAGCGAGATTTTTAAAGGAAGAGAAGATAAATTTGTCTGCCTGATGGACCTTGCACTGATGGCTATGCGCCGCCTGAAAAAGGAAGGAAAGCTTGCTGATCAGGAAGAGTCTGATGAGATCAATGCATGTAGTATAGTAGTTCCGATTAAGGTTGACGGAGTAGAAGAAGAGTGGCTGATCAACTTCAAGAATGAGACACATAACCATCCGACAGAAATCGAACCAT
>OLIS01001077.1_pt1 | contig 20160 bp, 20 predicted proteins | sample 1601351 | NCBI WGS metagenome assembly OLIS01 (sample SAMEA2452122, study PRJEB22498) | human gut metagenome | biome: human feces; feature: human gut; material: feces | place: Australia | collected 2012
TTTTGAAGATGTTTACTAGCTCAATCTGACAATTAAGAACAAGCTGGTCATGATTTTTGAGAACATTAACAATGTAATCCTCCGTTACTCTTCGCAACATTTTCTATCTCCCATTTCTTTCTTCTCGCAATTTTTGCAGCCCGCTTACGCTCTATGTAATTATCCTGTGCGACTGTCGCATTATAGTCATATTCAGTCATGTCGTTTAAGCGAAGCTCCCTATACAGTGATGTATAAGATATATCTATCTTGGCTGCAGTTTCCTCCATTCCATATCCATTCTTAAATAGCTGTTCTATCTCCAAACGCTTTTCAGCGTTTAGTGATACATAAGGTTTTCTCTCTATTGGCACAATTATCACCACCTTTCATATTTTCATATATCTGCAGTTGATGCGACTCAGCACAGATATATGAAATTTCTTTTTAGTTACCACCATGATAAGAATGGGTCTTGTCCTAACATACCTGGACACATCTTGTAATGAAACCACTCGCCATTTTCATATCTGATACACAATGCCCCATTTTCATCAACCCAGTGGTCTACTGGCTCTCCTTTATCCCATGATTCCCATGCAGCCTTATGTTGTTCATAACACTCTTTTACTGCTGATTCTGTTGCAAGCCTATCTGCCTGTGCTGAATCGTTTGCAACTGCAATAATTTCATCATCAAACATATAATTTATCCTTTCTTTGAATTAACACTATATATTCTCTGTCTCACAATCAATCCCATAGCAAATATCGTTGTACACTTCATCTGTTATGTATCCATTTCCATCACTTTCCACTTCATCAATTAGTCTTTCAATATCGCTTGCATTCATTTCCTTTGCTTTTGCATATTCTCTTAAATTATTTAGTGTTTTCATACATATTTACCTTTCTAGCTCTTTGGCTACCTTTCTTTAAAATTAGATATAAGACAACTATTTTTAAATATAAAAAAACTAGAGGCTTGTAAATCACCTCTAGTTTATGTAACAATATTAATTTGTGAGCCTTTCGGCTATTGCTTAAGTTACATATTCAAGGTGTTTACTACCTTTTGTAACTTAATCTTACATCTTACATTCCTGACCAGACAAATGTGTCTGACCCGGAACCCTGCTTTAATTAATTGCCTTTAATTATTCTGCTGATGTGCTGTCTGATGGCTTCTCAACCTGAGCAATTGCCTTCTTCTGCATTGAGATACGGCAATTCTTGTTGTTACCGAATTCAACAATTACATCATCATCTGATATATCGATAAGAACACCATAGAAACCGCTTGTTGTAAGAACATAATCACCGATTTCCATAGAATCCATAAGTTCCTGCTGACGCTTCTGTTCCTTCTTCTGTGGCTTGATTGCCATGAAATACATCATTGCACCAATAATTACGACATAAAAAACTATGATAGCAATATTCATTGATACTCCTCCTTAAAAATGTCTCTTTCAAACTTAACATATAATACATAATTGAGAGCTGCTTGTCTACCTCAAAATGTATTTTTAACAAAATATTTATAAACATACAGCATTACTGCTTATCATATGTCTTCATCTGATATAATGCCTCTTCCTTGAAGCCTGCATATCTTCCTTCTTCAATCGCAGCTCTTATGTCTGTCATGAGATGGTTGTAATAGTAAAGATTATGAAGAACGCAAAGACGCATTCCAAGCATTTCCTTAGCCTTAAGAAGATGCCTTACATATGCTCTTGAATAATTCTGACAGCATGGACATCCACAGCCTTCTTCAATTGGTGCTGTATCTGTCTCATACTTTGCATTAAAAAGATTAATCTTTCCAAACTTAGTATACACATGTCCATGGCGACCGTTTCTTGAAGGATATACACAGTCGAAGAAATCAATTCCTCTGTCCACTGCCTCTAATATATTGGCAGGTGTTCCCACTCCCATAAGATATGTCGGCTTGTCCTTTGGAAGATATGGCACTACATTATCAAGTACATCATACATTTCCTCATGTGTTTCACCAACAGCAAGCCCGCCTACTGCATAACCATCAAGATCTAACTCTGATATTCTCTTGGCGTGGTCAATTCTTATATCATTAAATACGCCACCCTGATCTATACCAAAAAGCATCTGTTCAGGATTAACCGTATCAGGAAGTGAGTTCAGTCTTGCCATCTCTTTCTTGCAACGCTCTAACCAGCGGTATGTTCTGTCAACAGAATTCTGGATATATTTTCTATCAGCCTTTGCCGGCGCACATTCGTCAAATGCCATTGCGATTGTTGAACCAAGATTAGACTGTATCTGCATGCTTTCCTCTGGTCCCATGAATATCTTATGTCCGTCAATATGTGACTGGAAAGTAACGCCTTCTTCTTTAATCTTACGGAGTCCTGCAAGTGAAAACACCTGAAATCCGCCCGAATCTGTAAGAATCGGTTTATTCCAGTTCATGAACTTATGAAGTCCTCCAAGCTGCTTTATAATCTTATCTCCCGGTCTTACATGAAGATGGTAAGTGTTAGATAATTCTATCTGCGTTCCTATCTGCTGTAAATCAGTTGTCGCAACTGCGCCTTTAATGGCCGCAACTGTTCCGACATTCATAAATACAGGTGTCTGCACAGTTCCATGTACTGTTGTGAACTCTGCTCTTTTTGCCCTGCCATCCGTCTTTAAAATTTTATACATATCTGCTCCTTTTATTTTCTGTAAAACTCTTTAACTCTGTCCATTCTAGCCGTCATATTGTCAAATATCAGGTCAACAAGTGTAAGTGCTGTCATAGCCTCAACCACAACAACTGCTCTTGGAACTATCATCGGGTCATGTCTTCCTTTGATTGAAACCTCGATATCCTCGCCCTGCTTATTAACAGTTTCCTGCAATGCACTAATTGAAGGTGTCGGTTTTACCGCTGCCCTGAACACAAGCTCATCACCGTCGCTTATTCCGCCAAGCACTCCGCCGCTGTGATTAGTCAGCTTGCCAACCCTGCCATCCTTCATTACGAATTCATCATTATTATACTTTCCTGTAACTTTAGCCGCTTCAAACCCGTCTCCAATCTCAAAGCCTTTGACAGCCCCGATTGACATTATTGCCTTGGCAAGATTAGCATCTAGCTTTTCAAATGTAGGATTGCCAATTCCAGTCATCATTCCTGTAACCCTGCATTCAATGACACCACCGATTGAATCTCCAACTGACATCTTGCTTTCTGCAAAAGCCTTAACCTTCTCTGCAGCTTCCTTATCAGGCATGTTAAATGCGTTATTATCTCTTTCAGCTATATCAAACTTATCATAATCAATGCCAATTCCACCGATTTCTTTAGCATATGCTGTAATATTAATTCCAAGCTCTTTAAGAATCTTCATAGCGATTGCACCGGCTGCAACTCTTCCGATAGTTTCTCTTCCAGAACTTCTTCCTCCGCCTCTGTAATCCCTGAATCCGAATTTCTCGTCAAATGTATAATCAGCATGTCCCGGTCTGTAATAATTAGCTATCTCTGAATAGTCAGCAGACCTCTGTGTCTTATTATATACTGCAAGTGATATTGGAGTCCCGGTAGTCTTGCCTTCAAATACACCTGAAAGAATATGTACCTCATCATCTTCCTTTCTTGGTGTAGTAAACTTTGACTGACCTGGTTTTCTTCTGTCTAACTGCTCCTGAATATCTTTCTCACAAAGAGGCAGACCTGCAGGACACCCGTCAATTACAACTCCAAGTCCCTCTCCATGCGACTCTCCCCATGTTGATATCTTAAATATATTTCCAAACACTGAACCTGCCATAATATATTCTCCTCATCTTTTCAATAGGATTTATTTTAACATATTAAAATATATATCATCAAGCAAAACCCCAATTTATTAATTTTTTCTTATTTTTATTTTTTTCTTAATAGTCAAATGTATTTTATATGGTAAAATAAATATATCAATATATTGAATGGAGTTTATTATGGGAACTGTTATAGGAATTGATTTAGGAACAACTAACAGCTGTGTGGCTGTTATTGAAGGTGATACGCCTACTGTCATCACCAGCAAAGAAGGCTACCGCACAACTCCTTCTGTTGTAGCCTTTACGAAATCAAAGGAACTTATTGTTGGTGATGCCGCCAAGAGACAGGCTGCCGTCAACTCTGACAGAACTATATTCTCTATCAAGAGACACATGGGTACGGACTATCGCAAGAAGATTGACGGAAAGTATTATACTCCACAGGAAATCTCTGCATTTATACTTATGAAGTTAAAGAAGGATGCCGAGGATTTCTTAGGACAGCCTGTGACAGACGCTGTTGTAACTGTGCCTGCCTATTTTACTGACGCACAAAGACAGGCTACTAAAGATGCCGGTAAGATTGCCGGGCTTAACATATTAAGAATTATCAACGAGCCTACTTCTGCCGCTCTCGCGTACGGACTTGACAATGGTACGGCACAGAAGGTTCTTGTATATGACTTAGGTGGTGGAACTTTTGATGTATCTGTTATTGATATCGGTGATAATGTCATTGAAGTTCTTGCAACTTCAGGTGACAATCACTTAGGTGGTGATGATTTCGATGAAAGAATAGTTAATTATCTTGTCGAGCAGTTTAAGATAAGTGACGGTATCAATCTTTCAAAGGACGTCTCTGCAATGCAGCGTTTAAGAGAAGAAGCTGAGAAAGCAAAGAAGGAGCTGTCTTCTTCTGTGACAACTAATATTAATCTTCCTTTTATCGCTATGTCTAAGGACGGACCGCACCACATTGATATCACTTTATCAAGACAGACATTTAATGAGCTTACCGCTGACCTTGTAGACAGAACAATCACCCCTGTTGAGAATGCACTGCATGATGCAGGTCTTTCCAAGACAGACATTAATATGGTTTTATTGGTTGGTGGTTCTACAAGAATCCCTGCTGTTGCTGATAAAGTAAGACAGCTTATGGGAAAAGAGCCATCAAGAAATCTTAATCCTGATGAATGTGTAGCCCTTGGTGCTGCCGTTCAGGGTGGCAAGCTTGGAAACCAGCTTCAGGCCGGTTCTGCTGCTTCTGAAATCATACTTATGGATGTAACTCCAATGTCTCTTTCTATTGAGACTATGGGTGGAATTGCAAGCAGGCTTATTGAAAGAAACACTACCATTCCTACAAGACACAGCCAGATATTTACTACTGCCGGCAATTTCCAGACATCCGTTGATATCAAGGTTTTTCAGGGTGAACGAAAGTTTACAAGAGACAATAAACTGCTTGGCAACTTCCGTCTTAACGGTATTAAGCGTGCGATGGCAGGAGTCCCACAGATTGAAGTAACATTTGACATTGATGTTAATGGTATTGTCAATGTATCTGCAAAGGATTTAGGTACCGGAAGGGAACAGAGCATTACTATTACTTCAAGCTCTAACATGACCGAAGAAGAGATTGCAAAAGCCCGCTGGGAAGCCGAAGTCTACAGCAAGCAGGATGAAGCATACCAGAGATTTATTGATATAAGGGAAGATGCTGTACGGACTCTTAACGAGGCTAACAACGCACTTGCCGCCAATAAAAAGATCTGGGATAAGGATAAGAAAAAGAATGTTAAGGCTCAGATTGGACATCTGGGTAAGCTTATATCTAAAGCTCCTATTGATAAGCTTAATGAAGAAAAGGCAGTTTCCCTGCATGAAGCTGCGGAAGCTGTAAAAGAGGCTTTAAGGTAATGATGAAAAAGACCAGTTCAGGCATTAACTGAACCGGTCTTTTTTATCTACTCTGCTTTCTTCCCCTTCACATTAACTATACATATTCCTATGCACACTAATACCAACGCTATAAGTGCATTTATTCCAAGCTCTTTGCTTCCCTCTCCAAGCCACCATGCTGAAAGAAGTACTCCGAATACAGGGTTGGTGAAACCGAAGATTGCCACCTTAGATACCGGGTTGTGCTTTAACAGTATTCCCCATATTGAGTAGGCTACGGCTGATATGCATGCAAGATAGAATAGCATTAGTATTGCTGATACTGACACGTGTGTAATTCTACCGCCCATCACAAGTCCTAATATAATCATTACTATTCCACCGAATATGAACTGATAACCGCTCAACATTACCGGATTGTCTTTCTTTGAATAGTTCTTCATAAGGCATGATGAAAATGCATATGACAACGCACATAAGAACAGACTTCCGTCACCCATAATGCTTAAGTTCATGTCGATTTTCTGTCCATTCATGCTGACTACGATAACACCTGCAAAACCAATCACACAGCCGATAATTTTCTTCAGATTCAGCTTTTCCTGTCTGAATATAATTGTCGATACAAGTATTACAAAAAATGTGTTAGAACCATTTATTATTGACGCTTTCACTCCGCTATTGTGTGCAAGTCCGATATAGAAAAATATGTACTGCAGAATTGTCTGGAACATTGCCAGTTTTACAATGTTTGGTACACTTGATTTCGTTGGAAGCAGCATTTTTCTGTTAAGAATACTTCCAATTAAGATTGTAAGCACTCCTGCAAAAACAAATCTTGTTCCTGCAAATAATACCTGTGTCCATGTTTCACTTGACGGTATCTTAAACAACGCATATCCTAATTTGATACAAGGCGATGCGCTTCCCCAAAGGAATGTACACACAAGTGCAAGGGCGCACACCACCCATGTTTTCTGTAAAAAATCTTTTTTCTCGTTTGTTTTTTCCATGATTAATCTCCTGTTTTTCTAATATTATTGCTAATTATAATGTCATTCATAATCTGACAGGTTTTCTCCCTGACACCTGCCATTTCCATATAATCTGAAAATCTTTTTGCAACATCTTCTATATACGATATTATTGCATCACATTTTCTCTTGCTTACTCCCATGTTTATTCCACATTTTATCAAATCACCATAACTTATATCTGAACTTTTTCCATTTATAAGCATCTGATGTGCTTTCAACCACATATTGCTGCTGTCATATGCAAATGTGACATCATATGCTGGTGACAATCTCCAGACACCATTCTTATCCATCAGAAAAGAAACATTTTTTACATGATCATCCTGATTAATCAGAATAACATTAAAAACCATTCTTCTATAAAATTGTTCCACATCTGAATATGGTATACCTAGTCTATTCATATAATATGCTGCCTGTTCATAACTGCATAATCCCGGAATATTGTAATCTATATGTGAAATTGCTCCTAATGTCTGCATATGAATTTTTTTATTATTGTTCCTATCGAAACGTTTAGTTATAAAATGTGCATATCCGGCATCTTCAAGCAGACGGCATTCATTCATAATTACACCCGCTGCTTTTGCCATAAGATAATATCCGTATTCTATTCTTGTATATTCTACTGAATCTTCCAGATTATGATCCCCATTTTTAGATACTCCATCAAACTTCATAAGCCAGTATTCAAATCCATCACCAGCATTAATCTGTCCACTTTTTATTTCTCCCGTATCTTCATTCCATGCAATCAGCGCCTTTGCTCTTGCACCACCTGCAGATGTTCCCAATAGCACAAGCTGGCTATATCCAGCATTATCTTTCAGATTAATCAGCTTATCTTTTCTATCAGATAATACATCAGATGCAAACTCTACCATTTTCGATATATTAACATCCTCTATTGTACTGTCAAACGGACTTGTTGCTGGTATATATTCTAATGCACCCATACCTCTTTTTCCTGTATAGCACAGTCTGTCTATAACATTAAATTCACTAATTGATTTTCCCTGCTCAGCCAGCCATCTGTCTATAATTTTATTACCAAATTTATCTGGAAGTGAATCCGCTACCAATCCAGGTGCTCCATGAAATGCTGTCCTTGCAAGTTCCGGAAATTCATACACTCTTTCTGATAATGGCATATGTATAGGTGATACCTCAATATTACTCTTTAAAAAATCTTTATCATATTCAAATGCAACAACCCCATTTGCTTCATTCATATGAATTATTCCAATTCTTGTGCCCCAAAGCATTACCTCCGCTGTATTTATCATTCATCTTCCCCCCATTTAAATCCAGTATCTGCTTTTCTTTTTGCAGATGCTCTCTGCCTTGTTTTAACATTTTTCAAAAAAGATGATGGCCGGTTGTTCATATCTGGTATCACATTCACGAAATTATTCATAAGCTCCATCGCATTCATTAATTTCATAAAATTAACAAGACTTATATCTTCTCCACTTTCAAACCGAGTAATACTTCTTAATGAAACGCCTGATTTATCCGAAAGTTCTTTCTGTGTTAATGGATAACTTATCCTATATGCCTTAAACCTGATAACAACTTCCTCATAATCACTAATCATAATTAAACATCTCCAAATCCATAAATCTTATATATCTTATTCAAATGTTTTTTGTATTGTATCACATTTGCAATTAATTAGCAATATATGGCGTGTTAAGTCATATTTCAATACTTAATACGCCATATATTGCTAGTTATTTTTTATTTTGTGCGGCAGTCGTACCCGAAGAATTTTTCTTTTAAACATCTGGCTGTTAAAAGGTATCACAGGATAAATGTAGCTTTTTCCTGATATTGTCCTGTTAAAGCATACAAGCACTATCGCAAATATGACTCCTGCCAGAAGTCCGATTCTTCCAAAAAACTGCACCAGAATCAGATTGACTATTCTTATGAATTTTAATGCATATCCCATCTCAAAACTTGCCTGTGAGTAAGTTCCAACCGTTACAACTGCCATATAAAGAAGCGATTCTGAATTAAACCACCCGGACTCCACAGCATATTCTCCCACAACAATACCGGCAAGAATACTCAAAGGTGTCGACAGCATTCCTGGCGTATTGACCGCCGCCAGCTTAAGCCCGTCAACTGCAAGTTCAAGAATAAAAAGCTGCAATATAACTGGAACCGTTATATCCTCACTTATCGTTATGAATTTCAACCATTCAGGCACCCACTGTGGATTGCTCTCAAGCAAAAGCCATACAGGTGTAAGAAAAACCGTCAGCAATGTAAAGAAGAACCTCGACAGTCTTATATAAGTTCCTATCATTGGCGAAAAATTAAAATCATCTGCTTCTTCTATTATATCAAATACATTTGTTGGAATTATCATTACTGCAGGTGATGTATCTACCATAATAACTATATTTCCATCAAAAAGTGCTGCTGCAGCGGTATCGGGTCTTTCGGAATATTTATACTTAGGAAACGGATTAATCCATTTTCCCTTAAACATACATTCCGCAAGGCTCTCTATATTCATAGTGAGCGCCTCAACCTCTATGCTGCTTATCAGATTCTCAATTCTTTCAAGCAGCTTCTTATCAACCTTATCATCAATATAGCACACAGCAACATCTGTCCTGGAGCGTTCCCCTACAGTATACATTTCCATTGAAAAGCGGCTATCCCTTATTCTTCTTCTTAAAAGTGCCGCATTGCACACAAGTGTCTCAACAAATCCGTCTCTTGAGCCACGCAGAACCTTGTCTTTGTAAGGCTCTGTAACTGAACGCATCGGATAAGTACGGCAGTCAATAAGTATACATTCATCAAAGCCATCTATTATCATGACTGTCTGTCCTGAAAGAAATGCCTTCTCCACCTCGTCGTAATGTCCGTTTTTTTCAATCTCTGTATACGGCATTCCGACTTCTAAGAATGTATCTATATCCTTTATGTCCGATTCTTTCAATGAATAAAAAAACTGCACCAGTTTTTCAATTGTTTCTTCCTGTACGAATCCATCTATAAAATAAAAATGTGTTCTCTTCCCACCTATTAATACATCTCTTTGCAGAATGTCAAAATTCCTGTCCACTCTTAACTTTTCATTCATCATGCGGACATTCATGTCTATGTTAGTTGTAAAATCAGTCATGCTTACTCCTTTCACCTGCACATTTTCAACCGCACTCTGAATCAACTCTCAATTTCACTAACCCTGTCAAAGCACGAAAAGGGCAGGACTTACGCCCTGCCCTTATAGAATGTCCACATTTGACACATTTATTCTGCTATTAGTTCTCAAAAAGTGATGTTGAGTAATATCTGTCGCCGCTGTCTGGAAGCAGTGCAACGATTGTCTTGCCTTCGTTCTCTGGTTTCTTAGCCCACTCGATTGCTGCGTAAAGTGCTGCACCTGCCGATATTCCAACCAGAATTCCCTCTGTGTGTGATATCAATCTGGCATACTCGAATGCGTCATCATTATCAATTGGAACTACGCTGTCATATATCTTAGTGTTAAGAATTTCTGGAACAAAACCTGCTCCAATTCCCTGAATCTTATGTGGTCCTGGCTTGCCCTGTGAAAGTACCGGTGAAGTTGCAGGCTCAACTGCAATTATCTCAATCTTGTCATTCTTAGACTTAAGATATTCACCAACACCTGTAATTGTTCCTCCTGTACCAACACCTGCAACAAATGCGTCAACTTCTCCATCCGTATCATTCCATATCTCTGGACCAGTTGTTCTTCTGTGTGCATCCGGGTTAGCAGGATTAACAAACTGTCCTGCAATCATGCTGCCTTCAATCTCATTCTTTAATTCTTCTGCCTTCGCAATAGCACCTGTCATTCCTTTATAACCCGGAGTAAGTACAATCTCTGCACCATATGCCTTGATAATATTTCTTCTTTCGACACTCATAGTCTCTGGAAGAACTATTATTGTTCTGTAGCCCTTTGCTGTTGCAATGGCAGCAAGTCCGATTCCTGTATTGCCTGATGTAGGCTCAATAATTGTTGCGCCCGGCTTAAGAATTCCTTTCTTCTCTGCATCTTCAATCATTGCCTTTGCAACTCTGTCCTTAACGCTTCCTGTTGCATTAAAATATTCAAGCTTAACAAGTACTCTTGCCTTAAGTCCAAACTTCTCTTCAATATGTCCGACTTCTACAAGTGGTGTGTTACCTATTAAATCTGCTGCTGATTTATATATCTTTCCCATACAATCCTCTTTTCTTGTGGTATTATTCCACATTTTCTAATATCAATTCATGAATCAGGTGTTATGTATATGCAGTACATAAACATACTATGTTTATATGTTATTATAGGACAATGATTCTGATTTGTACAGTACTTTTTTATTTTTCTTTATTCTCGTTTCTGGCTTCCCAGTTTTGGACTTCTTCCGTGCCTTCCGCTGCTCTAACGTCCAATTCACTTCTCCGGCTTCCCGGTTTTGGACTTCCTACATGCCTTCCGCTGCTTCAACATCCAATCTGCTCCTCCGGCTTCCCGGTTTTGGACTTCTTCCTTGCCTCACTCTGCTTCAACGTCCAATCCACTCCTCCGGCTTCCCAGTTTTGGACTTCTTCCGTGCCTCACTCTGCTCTAACGTCCAATTCCCGCTTCCGGCTTCCCAGTTTTGGACTTCATCCGTGCCTCTCTCCGCTCTAACGTCCAATTCACGCTTCCGGCTTCCCCGCTGACTTCTTAATCGCTTCCACCAGCCCGCTATAGCTATGCTCACAAGCTTCAATTATCCTATTCTCTTTCACACCCGCCTCAACAAGCTTTCTGCTGCAGGCAGGGCCAATGCTATACACTGGGACTTCACATGACTCGCCAAGCTTGTCAATCAACCATTTTATTCTCTCACCGCTACTGCCACTTGTAACAGCTATTCCAGAAACATCAACGAAATCTTTCATTTCGTACTCTGCATATGTATCAACATATTCATTCCTATATACTGGAATCTTAATTAAGTTTTCATACTCCTTCATAGCTTCCTCAAGTGAACCGCTTGTGACTTCGGCACACAGATATACAATCTTGCCGGCTGCAATATTCATCAGACTCTTTCCAAGCTCCAAGCCCGCAGCTTGTAAAGAAACAAAATCAGCTTCAAGACCGCATGTTGTTCTTAAAGCTTCCTGTGTCTTTTTGCCGACTACCGCAATCTTAACACCAGCAGGAAGTTCACACTCCCCCATATTATAAGCAAACCCAGCCACAGCATTTTTACTGGTAAACACAAGCCACTGTGCATCTTTTATCTTTTTAAAAATATTCTCCACACGAATATAACCAATCCTGCCAGTCACTATTTTTTCGCAGGAAAGCCCCTCCTTTGCAAGTAATTCTGCAAGGGAAGGGCTTTTATCGTACATCTGTCCGTTTTCAATATATGTATATATGTATTTACCCACAATCTACTCCAATCCAAGCATACGGGCTGCTTCGTGGCCAACCGCCTCGCTGTCAGTTCCTGTAACCTCAATTCTAAGAATCCTGCTGCAATCATCATTACCAAATAACACAACCATTCGAAGGTCACCGTTATCCTTTGTCACACAGTGTGCGCCAACCGGGGCATGACAGCCGCCGCCTGTCAATCTTAAAAATGTTCTTTCAGCCACAACTTCTCTATCAGAATTATCATCTGACAAAGCATTTATCTTATCAAGAAGTTCTGTATTCACCTCTGCAGTCTCAATCGCAAGAACTCCCTGCGCAGGCGCCGGAATAACAACCTCTGGGTCAAAGTACTCTGTTATCTCAGATGACCTGCCAAGTCTGTTAAGTCCTGCTGCTGCAAGCACAATTCCATCAAGTCCGTATGAATCGTCCATAAGTTTGTTAATTCTTGTATCAACATTTCCCCTGATAGCAGTAAACTGGATATCAGGACGCAGCATTGCAAGCTGGCATGCACGCCTGAGGCTACCAGTTCCTATAACCGCACCAGAAGGAAGTTCTGAAAAACTTCCTGCAGTCTTTAATATAAGTACATCTCTGCAATCCTCTCGTTTCCACGCCTTTGCAAATGTAAGTCCAGCCGCACATTCAGCCGGCATATCCTTCATGCTGTGAACCGCCATATCAATGCTGCCTGAAAGAAGCGCTTCCTCAATCTCCTTTACAAAAAGCCCCTTAGTTCCAATCGCAGCAAGTGGCTTATCCGTAACCTTGTCGCCTGTTGTCTTAATTATAACAAGTTCAAATGTATCCTCAGGATACGCCTCTTCCATTCTTCTCTTAACATATTCCGACTGGACAAGTGCCAGCTTCGAACCTCTCGTTCCTATTCTGTAATGCATAATCCTCCCTACAAGCCAAACAGTCTCTCCACCATGTCTTTATACTGCTGCTGTTCATTTTCTTCCACATTTTTCAATTCTTCAATCGGTTCTTTTAACAATCTGTGTAGTGACGACTTAAGAATCTTCTTTAAGATTACCCTGTCATGGTCTGAAAGGTCAATCTTGCGGTTAAGATAATCATAGCTGTCCTGTACTATCTCATCACATTTTTTGCCAAGCGACTGGATAGTTGTATCCATTCTGCTTGATGTGAGCCATTTCTTTGTTTCCGCTATATATTCATCAATCACGCACTGGCTTTCTTTTAACAAATGTGCCCTCTCATTCTGATTAGACTTCACAATCCCACCTATCCTGTCAAGGTCAATAAGAGTAACTCCAAAAATGTCACCTGCCGATTTTTCTATATCTCTTGGTGCAGCAAGATCAAGAAGTGTCATCTTTTTACCCCCTGATAATTCAGCACATTTAATCACCAGATGAGGTGATGAAGTCGCTGAGACAACTATATCACTGCTTTTAAGTGCTTCTGTTTTCTTATCATATGCAATAACCTGAATATCTGGAAATTCCTTAAGCAACGCCTTCGCATGCTGATAAGTTCTTGAACACACTGTTACATCAGCGCCATATTCTGCCAGATATCTTATGGCAAGAGCCGCGGTTTTGCCGCTTCCTATAACAAGTGCGTGCTTTCCTGATATGCCACATACTCTGTCTAACTCCTGAATACCGACATAGCATACAGATACTGGTTTTTCACTTACCTTGTACTCTGTCTTAATCCGCTTTGCACAGCTTACCGCTTCTCTTACTATATAATTAAGTTCTTTCCCGCTGTGTCCAAGCGTTCTTGAAAGGTCTGCCGCATCCTTTAACTGGCCTAGTATCTGATCCTCTCCAAGCACCATGCTTTCAAGTCCGGCGGCTATGCAAAACAGATATACCAGTGCTTCTTCACCACATTTGACACCGGCTAATTTAGTATCAGTAAGTCCAAAATAATCATTGAATAAATCGGACATTACTTGTACAAATGTTTCATCCTCATACAAATAAAACACTTCGCATCTGTTGCATGTTGAAAGGCACATGCACTGTTTCACACCTGCTTCCTCTGCCTGTTGCATAAAGTCTGCTATCCCGCTGTCTGTGAATGTAATCTTGTCCCTTACTGAAAGGTCTGTATTCTTATAATTAATTCCTACATATCCTAACTGCATCTGTATTCCCACTTATTATCCGAATTATTTCCTGAAGAATTCTTCCATAACCTCTATTGTACGGTTGATATCCTCATTAGTGTGTGCGTCTGATACGAACATTGCCTCAAACTGTGATGGTGCAATGTATATTCCGTTATCAAGCATATGTCCAAAGTATTCTGCATACTTCTTAGTGTCTGACTTTACTGCACTGTCATAATCTTCAACTGCATCTGGTGTAAAGAATATACTCATAAGTGAACCAATCTGATTAACCGATACCCTTCCGGCTCCACATTTTCTTACACTGTCAGCAATACGCTTTGTCTTAGTCTCAAGTCTGTCGTATATGTCCTTATTATCTCTTAAGATTCTTAAAGTCTCTAAGCCTGCTGCTGTTGCAATTGGATTGCCTGACAATGTTCCTGCCTGATATACAGGACCGTCAGGACTTACCATTCGCATAATGTCAGCTCGTCCGCCATATGCGCCGACTGGCATACCCCCACCTACAATCTTTCCAAGAGTTGTAAGATCTGGCTTTATGTTAAAGTACTCCTGTGCTCCGCCAATTGAAAGTCTGAAGCCTGTTATTACCTCATCAAATATAAGAAGACTTCCATTTTCCTTAGTTATGTCTCTTAAGAATTCAAGAAATCCATGTCTTGGAAGCACAACTCCCATGTTAGCTGCAACTGGTTCGACTATTACCGCAGCTATTTCATCTTTATTGTTATCAAAAAGCTCTTTCACAGAATCGCAGTCATTGTACTCTGCTACAAGTGTATTCTTAGTGTAATCCGCAGGAACTCCTGCACTGTCCGGAACTGATGTTGTAAGTGCTGCTGAACCGGCTTTTACTAAAAGTCCGTCAGAATGTCCATGATAACAGCCTCTGAACTTAATTATCTTATCTCTTCTGGTGTAGCCTCTTGCCACACGGATTGCGCTCATAACGGCTTCTGTTCCTGAACTTACAAGACGGCTCACCTCCATTGTAGGAATAAGCTCATATATAAGCTCTGCCATCTCAACTTCTCTCTTGGTTGGTGCACCATATGTAAGGCCTGCTTCCGCAGCTTCCTTAACCTTTGCAATTACTCTGTCATGTGCATGGCCTAATATTCCCGGTCCCCATGAGCATATATAATCAATCATTTCATTCCCGTCTACATCAGTAATTCTGTCTCCCTTGGCAGAAGCTATGAATCTTGGCACTCTGTCAACTGCCTTGTATGCCCTGACAGGACTGTTTACACCACCCGGCATATGTTTAACTGCTCTCTCATATAAATCCTTTGACATCTCTTCATTCATAAATCCAAATCCTCCTGCTTAATTTAATACTGCTTAAATGCTACTCTTCCTTTAACCATTTTGCCACATCTATAGCATGATATGTAATTATCATCTTAGCTCCGGCTCTCTTAAAGCCTGTCATATTCTCCATTACAATCTTCTTCTCATCAATCCAGCCATTCATTGCCGCTGCCTTAACCATCGCATACTCACCGCTTACATTATAAGCGACAATCGGGATATTGAAGTTAAGTGCTATCTCTTTCATAACGTCCATATATCCAAGTGCCGGCTTTGCAATAATCATGTCTGCACCCTCTAATATGTCTTCTTCAACTTCTCTTAACGCTTCTTTTCCATTAGCCGGGTCCATCTGATATGTCTTTCTGTCACCAAATCCCGGTGCTGAATGTGCGGCATCCCTGAACGGTCCGTAATATCCTGATGCAAATTTGGCGCTGTATGAACATATAGGAATATTAACCATTCCTGCCTCATCAAGTGCATTTCTGATTGCCTCAACTCTCTTATCCATCATGTCACTTGGTGCAATTATATCCGCCCCCGCTTTTGCATAAGCAACTGACGCCTTTGCAAGAAGCGGCAGTGTCTCATCATTTAATATAACGCCATCTTTTACAAGTCCGCAGTGTCCATGTGATGTGTACTCACACAGGCACACATCAGCCATGATAACAAGCTCTGGATAAGCATCCTTAATAAGGCGGATTGCCCTGCACACAACACCTTTCTCGTCATACGCCTCACTTCCGACCTCATCTTTATGTACAGGTATTCCAAAAAGCAGAATCCCCTTAATTCCAACCTCTACAGCACGTCCGATTTCTTCAAGAACATGGTCAAGCGAATACTGACATATTCCCGGCATTGATGGTACTTCCTGTATTACATCGTTCTCCTCCGTAACAAATACAGGATATATAAGCTCGTCCACCCTTACATGATTCTCTCTTACCATATCTCTTAATGTCGCATTCATTCTTAATCTTCTTGTTCTGTCCATGATTATCATCTTCCTTCCAACGTTTCCTATATAATAGCATTGCATATAAACATTGTAAACTGGTATGTTATGTTCTGCTATGTATCTTAACCATTCTTGCATACTCACCATCAAGCTTCATAAGTTCTTCGTGAGTTCCTCTCTCCTTGATGCCCTCGTCAGTAAGCATCAGGATTTCCTCCGCATTTTCAATAGTTGTAAGTCTGTGTGCTATTACAAATGTGGTTCTGTTCTTAGCCAGCTTCTCAAGTGATTCCTGTACAATCTGCTCACTCTCATTATCAAGTGCTGATGTCGCCTCATCAAATATAAGAATTGGCGGATTCTTTAAGAATACTCTTGCAATTGACAGTCTCTGCTTCTGACCGCCTGACAATTTGACTCCGCGCTGTCCGATATCTGTGTCGTATCCGTTCTCAAAGCTCATAATAAAATCATGCGCATTTGCAAGCTTTGCCGCTTGAATTACTTCTTCGTCTGTAGCATCTGGCTTTCCATATCTTATATTCTCTTTAATTGTACCCATAAACAGATACACATCCTGCTGTACAACTCCGATATGGTCACGCAGGCTTTTAAGCGTAACATCTTTGATATCTGTTCCGTCAATCTTAATAGAACCGCCCGTCACCTCATAAAATCTTGGAATAAGCGAGCAGAGTGTTGTCTTTCCAACTCCCGAAGGACCTGCAAGTGCAACATATTCTCCCGGTCTTACTGACAGATTAACCCCCGAAAGCACCTCGTCCACGCCGTCCTTATATCTGAATGACACATTTTCAAATGTTATTGCACCCTTCACATCAGTAAGCTCCTTTGCGTCAGGCTTATCAGCTATTTCCGGCTCTACTGAAAGAATCTCTAAGAATCTTTCGTAACCCGAATAGCCATTCTGGAACTGCTCTGTGAAATCAATAAGCACCTTAACCGGCTCCGTAAATATATTTATATACAGTAAAAATGTAACGAAATCCGTAATATTTACCCAGCCCTTTGCAATTCCAATACCGCCTGCTGCAATTACAATTACATTTATCATTGTTGTAAATGCAGTAAGTCCCGCATTGTACATTCCCATATAATGATAGCTGTCTCTCTTAGATTCAAGGAACAAGTCATTGCCTTTCTTAAATTTCTCACATTCAATATCTTCATTTGCAAATGACTTGACGACCCTTATTCCAGACAGATTGTCCTCTATCTGTGCATTTATCTCACCTATTCTTACCCTGTTTCTCTTAAATGCTCTCTTCATGCGCTTGTTAAGCACATACGCGAACACAAGCATAAAAGGAATCAGCACAAATGCGGCAATCGTAAGTCTTAAGTCAATCGAACTTAATATGCATAATGCACCAATTATCTTAATTAGTGAAATAGTTATATTCTCTGGTCCATGATGCAAAAGCTCTGTAATATCGAACAAATCTGATGTTATTCTTGATAATAACTGTCCAACCTTCTGGTCATCATAGAATGAATATGACAGCTTCTGATAATGATTGAATATCTCTGCCCTCATATCGTACTCAATCTTTGCGCCCATTACATGCCCATAATTAGATATATAGTAGTTACATCCCCACTGTATAAGCACCAGCACAAACAGCACCGCAACAATAATCATAATTCTTGAAAGTGCTTCATTGGCACTCATATATGCGACCTTTGATGTAATGAACCTTACAACAAGTGGTATCACAAGTGCCACCGCTGCTGACATCATCGCCAGTATCATGTCAAGTATAAATGTGCCTAAATACGGCTTATAGTATTTAGCCAGCTTCTTAAGATTCTCTTTCATAATCTTCTCCTGTTTTCTATATTTAATCTTCTTCAATTCCTGCCCGATATTATAACATAAAGTAAGACAATGAAAAAGTATGTAAAATGTCCGGCATGCAATTCATTTTAAATCGCATGCCGGACATTTTTAACCTTCTATATTCTATTATAAATTGTACGTTCTTCTATATCGCAACTTCTAAGTCACATTTTCAATACCTCTATCCGGTTACTCGCTCACAAGTTCTGCTTTCTGTGCCTTAGCTTCTCTGCCTGCTCCGTTAATTGCAAGATATAAAAGTCCAATTCCAATAAATATAAGCAACAGAACCACAATCATATACACAACTCCGATTCCTAGTGATTCAGACCCCATCTGGCTTAAATCCCAGCCAAACCAGCCTGTCGGCGCTGCATAATTAAGGAAGTTATAAGGTGCTGTCATTGTATCATACCATCTTACTCCAAGTGCAGCCAGTATGTATACGAATGCAACATAGCAAAGTGGTGGAATAACTGCATATATTGCATATATTTTCTTTGCCGAAAATCCCTTATCAAACATAAGGAAATCTGCAATTGCAAATACCGGACCAATTAAATGTACCCCAAGACTTCCTGCATATTTATTAAGATATGCACCAATCAGTCCGTCCTCGGAAGTTGGTCCAAGAATAATCATATACACCAGACATGTCAGTGTAATTGAAAGAGTCATAAGGAATTTGAGTATGTACAACCCATTGTTCTTATAATCCTTTCCCTTAGTGAGCAGTATAACATCAAGCACAATAAATACTGCAAGTACAATATCAAGTGCCACATTAGACAGCGTTGTAAAAAATGTGAATGACTTAATACTGTCAATCGTAAATACAAGACCATACACCGAAGCAATCAGCGATATTGCCTTAAAAATAATACTTGTAATTAACTTTTTCTTATTTATAATATTTGTATTCAATTTGAGCCTCCAATTATTTTGATTTTCAAATTATAATACATATTAGTTTGATTATCAAGTTATTTATATAAAGTATCATTATATTCTTTCTTCTTCATAAGATACCTCCTATCTTCTCTCCGTTTCATAGATCAGCCTGTTACTCTTTCTTGTTCCTTTTGGACTTCCTCCGTGGCTTCCACCGCGTCAATGTCCAATCCGCCTCTATTTCTCACTCCTTTTGGACTTCCTCCGTGGCTCACTCCGCTTCAACGTCCAATCTACCTCTCTTTCTCGTTCCTTTTGGACTTCAACCTGTCTCCCAACCGCGTCAACGTCCAATCCGCCTCTCTTTCTCGTTCCTTTTGGACTTCAACCTGCCTTCACTCTGCTTCAATGTCCAATCCGCCACAGCTTTTCTTTTCTTCTACATATATATACGAATCCCTCTCTCAAAAAGTTTAACTTTACACCCTTACTTCCCACAATTTTCCTATCTTCTCCCCACCACAAAAAACTCCCGCAGGAACAAGCCCTGCGGGAGCAATCATACACTTTATTAAGCTGTATATTAATTACTTGTAAAGTTCAACAAGCTTTGTAAGGTGATCATATCTTTCCTTAGCAACTTCCTCAGACTTAGCAAAGAGTCTCTCTGCTCTTTCTGGGAATGGCTTAACAAGTCTTGTGTAACGAGCCTCGTTATTAAGGAAATCCTGATATGTTCCATCACCTTCCTTAGATGTAAGTGTGAATGGATTCTTTCCTTCAGCCTTAAGTGCTGGGTTGAATGAGAAGAGGTTCCAGTAACCAGCCTTAACAGCCTTCTTCATCTCATCCTGGCAGTGGTTCATACCACCCTTAG
>OLIS01001087.1_pt1 | contig 20087 bp, 15 predicted proteins | sample 1601351 | NCBI WGS metagenome assembly OLIS01 (sample SAMEA2452122, study PRJEB22498) | human gut metagenome | biome: human feces; feature: human gut; material: feces | place: Australia | collected 2012
TTCCTGCTCCATGGTATCCCGGTAACGGATGGTGACGGCGTTATCTTCCAGCGTCTGGTGGTCGATGGTGATACAAAACGGGGTTCCGATTGCATCCTGACGACGATAGCGTTTGCCGATGGAGTCTTTCTCGTCGTATTGGCATCTGAAGTCCAGTCTCAACAATTTCATGATCTCTTCTGCCTTTTCGGGTAGCCCGTCTTTCTTCACGAGCGGCATCACGGCCAGCTTGATCGGGGCTAGGGCAGGGGGTAATTTCAATACAACCCGCGAGTCTTTAGATCCGTCCTCTTTCACGATCTCTTCTTCCGTGTAAGCGGCAGAAAGAATTTGCAGGAACATCCGGTCCACACCGATGGATGTTTCAATCACGTAAGGTACGTATGATTCGTTTAACTCCGGATCGAAGTACTGTATTTTTTTCCCGGAGAACTCTTGGTGACGTTTCAAGTCAAAGTCCGTGCGGGAATGGATACCTTCCACTTCTTTGAATCCGAATGGGAAACGGAACTCGATGTCCGTGGCTGCATTCGCGTAATGCGCCAACTTCTCGTGATCGTGGAACCGGTATTTTTCCGGTCCGAATCCCAACGCTTGATGCCAACTCATACGGGTTTCCTTCCATTTCTTGAACCAGTCGAGTTCACTGCCGGGGCGTACGAAAAATTGCATTTCCATTTGCTCGAATTCACGCATCCGGAAGATGAATTGGCGTGCCACGATCTCGTTGCGGAAAGCTTTACCGATCTGGGCGATACCGAAAGGAATCTTCATACGTCCGGATTTCTGGACATTCAAGAAGTTCACGAAAATGCCTTGAGCCGTTTCGGGACGCAGGTATATCTTGCTGGCGCCTTCGGCCGTAGATCCCATTTCCGTGGAGAACATCAGGTTGAATTGACGCACTTCCGTCCAGTTGCAAGTTCCGGATATCGGGCAAACAATCTTGTTGTCAATAATAATCTGACGAAGTTCAACCAGATCATTGTCATTTAATGCCTTAGCCATTCTAGCTGTCAACTCTTCCTTTTTCCGGATATTTTCCAGCACTTGCGGGTTTGTCTGGCGGTATAATGTTTCGTCAAACTTTTCCCCGAATCTCTTTTTTGCCTTGGCTACGTCTTTTTCGATCTTATCATCATATTTGGCAATATGCTCCTCGATCAGTACGTCTGCCCGGTATCTCTTTTTTGAATCCTTATTATCAATCAACGGGTCATTGAACGCGTCCACGTGTCCGGAAGCCTTCCAGATTGTAGGGTGCATGAAAATGGCAGAATCCAGTCCCACCACGTTCTCGTGTAGCAGTACCATGGAATCCCACCAGTATTTTTTAATATTATTTTTCAATTCAACACCGTATTGTCCGTAATCGTACACCGCTGCCAACCCGTCATATATTTCTGATGACTGGAACACGTACCCGTATTCTTTACAGTGTGCCACCAGCTTTTTAAAAATATCTTCTTGTGCCATTTTTATTTAGATTTATGATTTTAAATTTTAGATTCTGCTACGTTGGATTTAATCGTAAATTTGAAATCTAAAATTGTAAATTAATTGTCTGTTCCGATTTCCTTGATTGCTTCGGTTACGTTAATCGCGTAGTCCCCGATCTTCTCGCATTCGAAGAAAATATCACTGTATATAATACCCGTGGCATAATCATATTTCTTCTCCTCGATCGCGGTTAGATGTTCCTGTTGCAGGATTGTCCGGTAGTCGTTGATCGTTTGTTCCACTTCGTAAGCTTTCTTTGCTTTTACCTCCTTGTATTCAATCGAGAGGTTGGTACACATGACTACGAGGGACTCGTCCACGATAGCCATCATGTGGTGTAATTTCTCGTCGATGAACTCGGGGAATTCCACATTTTGTTCATTTCGGCGTCCGATCGCTTTAGCTACGTTCAATGACGAGTCGGCGATACTTTCGATTTCCGACACGATCTTGAACATGGCTCTAACCCGTTGCGAATTCTCCGTGGATAATTTGGACTCCGATACTTTCGTCAGATAATCTGCAATCTCGACTTCCACCACGTCACTCTCGTCTTCCAGCTTGTCGATTTTATTGAATTTCTTTTCAAAATCCTTCGTGGGAGTGTGCAGGCATTCCACCACTTGTCGATACATATCCAGCGTGTTCTTTGCGTAGTGTGAAATCTCTTGTTTGGCTTGGAACAGGGAGGCGTCCGGGGTGGATAATAATCCGATTTTGATATGCTTCAAGGTGAAGGCATCGTCTGCCGATTCTTTTGATTTGATGATGCGGGTGACGAGTTTAGCGATCACTTTGATAAACCAGATCAGTATAAGTACGTTAGCCACATTAAAACAGGTGTGGAACAACGATAGTGCCACCGGAACCGATCCCACGTTGTTAAATGGATCCCCGATTCCCAGGTAAATACTTAATCGGGCAACCCAGCCTAAAAATAACGGGAATATGGCCAGTACCCACATGACCCCGAAAAGGTTGAACAGGAAATGAGCGAACGCGGCTCTTTTGGCTGTCGTGTTGGCAACCATGGCGGCAAGGTTTGCCGTGATCGTGGTTCCGACGTTTTCTCCCAAAACCATGGAAGCAGCGATGTCGTACCCGATCCAGCCGTTAGCACACATGACCAAAGTCAGTGCCATCGTGGCAGATGATGATTGTATCAAGATGGTCAGCACCGTTCCGATAATCATGAACAAGATGTAAGAACCATAACCTAAATCCGTGTAATTATGTAGAAAATTCAGAATCTCGGGATTTTCATGAATGTTCGGCATGTTTTCCTGCAGGAAGTTCAAGCCAATGAATAGAAGTCCGAAACCGATAATCAATTCCCCCCAGCTCTTGCGTATCCGTTTGGCCGAGAAAAGCAGGGGCAGACTCAACCCGATCAAGGGGAGAGAAAGACTCACCATGCTGATCTTGAATCCCAAGATGGAGATGAGCCATGCCGTGAACGTGGTTCCCACGTTGGCACCCATGATGACCCCGATAGAACCGACGAGGTCGAGTAAGCCGGCATTAACAAAACTGACAACCATTACGGTAGTGGCTGAAGAACTCTGGATGATGGTGGTGATTAACAAACCTGTGATCACACCTTTCACGCGATTGGATGTCATTGCGGCGAGGATGGTCCTCATTTTATTACCCGCTACCTTTTGCAAGGCTTCACTCATCATCTTCATACCGAAGAGGAACACACCCAATGATCCGATCAACTGCAAGAAATCGAGAATCGTGTAATTCATAAAATCATGTTATTGTAATAAATTGAATTTGCGGTCGTAAAGGTATATAAAGTAAATAAAAAAAAGCCCCGGAAAGGGGCTTTTTTTATCTAAATTCCTCGATGATTACATCATTCCCGGCATTCCGCCACCCATCGGCGGCATCGCAGGTGCAGGATTTTCTTGTTTTTCTTCTACCAACACGCATTCGGTGGTCAAGAACATTCCGGCGATAGAAGCGGCGTTCTCCAAAGCAACTCTCGCAACTTTCTTCGGATCGATAACTCCCGTCTTCATCAAGTGTTCGTAAACACCCGTACGAGCGTTATAACCGAAGTCTTTCTTACCTTCTCTTACTTTGTTTACAACCACGGCACCCTCTACTCCGGCGTTAGCGGCAATTTGACGAAGCGGCTCTTCGATAGCGCGTTTGATGATTTCGATACCGGTGGTCTCGTCTTCGTTCTCGCCTTTCAATTTTTCAAGGCTTTCGATAGCACGGATGTAAGCTACACCACCTCCGGGAACGATACCTTCCTCGATAGCGGCACGGGTTGCACTCAACGCGTCATCGATACGGTCTTTCTTCTCTTTCATTTCGATTTCAGAAGCGGCACCCACGTAAAGTACGGCAACTCCTCCGGCTAATTTAGCCAGTCTTTCCTGTAATTTCTCTTTATCGTAGTCGGAAGTAGAATGTTCGATCAATTTCTTGATCTGATTTACACGTTCCGCGATAGCTTCTTTTGAACCGCAACCGTTCACGATCGTGGTATTTTCTTTGTCGATGGTAACTTTGTCAGCACATCCCAACATGTCGATCGTGGCCGTTTCCAGTTTCAAACCTTTCTCTTCAGAGATCACGACACCACCTGTCAATATGGCAATGTCTTCCAGCATTTCTTTTCTACGGTCTCCGAATCCGGGAGCTTTTACGGCTGCAATCTTCAACGAACCTCTCAAACGGTTTACTACTAGAGTAGCCAAAGCTTCGCTTTCAACGTCTTCTGCGATGATCACCAAAGAACGTCCGGCTTGAGCAACCGGTTCCAAAAGCGGAAGAAGTTCTTTCATCGTGGAAACTTTCTTGTCATAAAGCAAAATGTACGGTTTCTCGAATTCTGCGTTCATTTTCTCCGTATCAGTTACGAAATAAGGAGAAATATAACCGCGGTCAAATTGCATACCTTCAACTACTTTCACTTCAGTCTCGGTTCCTTTGGCTTCTTCTACCGTGATCACACCTTCTTTGGTCACTTTTTCCATGGCCTCTGCGATCAACGAACCGATGTTGTCATCTCCATTGGCAGAAATACGGGCAACTTGACGGATTTTGTCATAGTTTTCCCCAACGGCTTCTTTTTGTGCTTCCAAGCTTTTTACAACTTCAGCAACAGCCTTGTCGATACCTCTCTTCAAATCCATCGGGTTTGCTCCGGCAGTTACGTTTTTCAAGCCCACGTTGATAATGGATTGAGCCAAGATCGTTGCTGTTGTGGTTCCATCTCCGGCGTCATCACCTGTTTTAGATGCCACTTCTTTTACCATTTGTGCACCGATGTTTGCATACGGATCAGAAAGTTCGATCTCTTTTGCCACGGAAACACCGTCTTTAGTAATGTGCGGGGCACCGAATTTTTTCTCGATTACCACGTTACGTCCTTTGGGGCCAAGCGTTACTTTCACCGCGTTAGCCAATTCGTCAACACCCTTTTTCAATAAATCGCGGGCTTCAACATTAAATTTTATCTCTTTTGCCATAACTGTTTTCTAATTTTAAATTTTTAATTTTAGATTGAAAATGGGATCACTTGAAATTCGTTTTCAATGGTCCATTCTCAATGATTAAAGAACCACCAGAATGTCTGATTGATTCATCACCAGGTACTTCTTGTCGTCGATATGAACTTCAGTTCCTGAATATTTACCGAATAAAACAGAGTCACCTACTTTGATTTCCATCGGTTCGTCGTGTTTGCCTTTCCCGGTTGCTACTACGATACCTTTTTGTGGTTTCTCTTTTGCAGAATCAGGGATAATGATTCCTGATGCAGTTTTAGTTTCTGCCTCTACCGGCTCTACAATGATTTTGTTAAGAACTGTCTTAAGTGCCATAATTCTTAATATTTAAAAGTTTATTATTAATTAAATTCTTTTTTTCAATTCAAAATTACGCTTAGAGAAGAGCATAATTCGTGCCAAACAAAAAAATGTCAGTATGACTGACATACTGACATTTTTTTGTGCCGATTCTGAGAATCGTTATTCTTATTCTTGTGAAGTCGTGTTATTCTCTTCACCTGTTGTAGTGGTCGTGTTGTTGTTATTCATCGTCCCGAAATCAGGAATGGCCTGTGTTCCCGGAGCTGCAGTATTGATTTGCTCTTGAATAGCAGATTTTTGTCCGGCTTGTTCACCTCTGGGGAGTACCATGGCAGATACAATACATAAAACAAGCATTGCCCCAGCTAATGTCCATGTCGCTTTTTCCAAGAAGTCGGTTGTCTTTCTTACACCCATGATTTGGTTTGAAGAAGCAAAGGAAGAAGATAAACCACCACCTTTTGAGTTTTGCACCAATACGATCAATATAAGTAAAGCGCAAACAATAAAGATCAAAATAGAAACAGCTATGTACATAATTAGTTCTTATTATTATTAATTTTCTCTTTTATTTTTTCAATCTGAACCGCAAAGTAAACACTTTTTTCCGGATATTTCAAACTTAATTTTAGATAAGTTGCAATGGCTTTGTCATATAGTTGCTGGCGAACGTATATTTTTGCCAGAGTTTCCGAGAAAAATTCGGGCTTCTCATTCGCGGCAGCCTCTGTGACTATGGGTGTGACCATGTTTTCCTCCGTGATCTTGGGCATGGAGGGCTCTTCTTGGATAAATTTGTCAATAAGGTTATCTTTTCGTTCCTCTTTTTGTTTCTTGCGTGACAACCATTCACTCGCGATGGCATCTATCGGCAGGAATTCCTCTTCCGGGAACTCGTTTTCAAGCTGGTAGAACGTGGTCGTGGGAACGGCTTTCTTCTCCTCTTCCTTGTCTGCCAGCAATTCAATGGCAACAGGTTCCGGTTTGAATACCGGATTACCGACTTCGTCCCAATCCGATAATAGATTATTCAGGAAACGATAAAATTGTTTGTGATCGGGAATGTAAATCGTATTATGCTTCAATTTTTCGGGATAAGCCGAGTGTCCCGAATCGTGTAGCATTTTCAGATACACGATTCGAATCGTGGCGAAGTAAGGGAATTGTTCCATGAGAAGCTCCATGTTCCGGATGTCCTCCCCTTCTTTCCGTCCCGAACGTATAATATCAATTAATTCTTCCGCTTTCAACGTTTACCAATTTGTTAAGGCTTTATTATAAATATCTTCAATAATTTTCTCCGTGATTTTCTTTATCAAGTCCGGCTCAATGGCTTCGTAATTTTCATCAATCCCGTAGTCTTCATAATGCGAGAATGACGTGTCGAAGTCCGATTTGCCCGATTCATCTTTCGTGTTCGTGTATTTCACCCGGATCGAGATCGTCAACCGGTTCTTGGCAGCGATTTCATCAGCCGTGATGTCTACCGGAGTTTGGGTGAATCCGGTGATTTGTCCCTCGAAACGAATATCCCCGTCATTATCCGTCAATTCGGTCAGGTTCGTTCGAGAGCGTAGGTAGTTTTTTAGTGCTTCCGTGAAATCTGATCCTAAATTTGGGGCAAAAGCGGTTTTGTTTGAAAAGTAGTCTACTGAAAATGTTTTTTCTCCGTGTTGTAACGACACGCCCGAAAACGAGTAACTGATACTTTGTAGCTTACATCCATTAAAGGCAAGCGCCAGCAATAATACAGGTAAAATTTTTTTGATCATGTGATGTTATCTTGATATGCACACAGTTCTATTTATTCTAGACAAAGATAATTTTAATTTGCAAAAATCTTTCTCTTCATGTTTTCAAATTTCAATATCGTACTCTTTTAATTTCCGGTATAGCGTTCTCTCTGATATTCCGAGATCTTGTGCGGCTAATTTCCGCTTGCCGTGATTTTTTTCCAGGGCTTTCACGATCATCTCTTTTTCTTTCTCTTCCAGTGAAAGAGATTCCTCCACGACAGCTTCCGTGTCTTCGATATGATTGTTTTTTTCCACGGAGATGGTCTTTTGCGGGGCTTGTCCTAGGAATTCCGATTGCGGGGTTTCATACAAATTTCGGAGAACGATGGAGGTTGAAGGCTCCGGTTCGGACTTTATCGTGTGTTCTTTCTGCATGATGTCGTACACGAGGTGTTTCAAATCGTTCATATCTTTTTTCATGTCAAAAAGTATTTTGTACAGGATTTCTCGTTCCGTGGCGAAGCTATGATCGCTTTCCGGGTTAGATGTTAATGCCGGAAGCGTGTTATTTTGTGCCGGAAGATACTCTTTTAGTCTTAGGGCATCCACCGTTCTTTCCTGTTCGAGAATGGAGATTTGTTCCGTTATATTTTTTAATTCCCGCACGTTTCCCGGCCACCGGTAGTTTTCGAGTATTTGCACGGCATCCTCTGTAAGTCGAATGGGAGGCATACGATATTTTTCGGCGAAGTCAGCCGCGAACTTTCTGAACAGAAGGGAAATATCTTCTTTCCGGTCTCGTAGCGCCGGGATTGAGATAGGGATCGTGTTGATCCGGTAATAAAGATCTTCCCTGAACTTCCCATTCTTGACGGCTGTCGGTAGGTCCACGTTCGTGGCGGCAATCACCCGCACGTTCGTTTTTTGCACTTTCGACGATCCGACCCGGATAAACTCTCCGGCCTCAAGTACACGCAACAGTTTGGCTTGCGTGGATAATGGTAATTCCCCTACTTCATCCAGAAAAATCGTTCCCCCGTCACTGACCTCGAAGTACCCCTTCCGGTCGGCTAGCGCTCCTGTGAACGATCCTTTCTCGTGACCGAACAACTCGGAATCAATGGTCCCCTCCGGGATTCCCCCGCAGTTGACAGCGATATATTGTGCATGTTTACGGGTGCTGAAACTATGGATAATCCGGGGAAAAATCTCTTTCCCCACTCCACTCTCTCCCGTGATAAGCACGGTAAAATCCGTGGGTGCCACCTGTACGGCTTTTTCTATTGCCCGGTTTAGCTTGATGTCGTTCCCGATAATTTCGAAACGTTGTTTAATCGTTCTGATATCCTCCATATGATTTACAATTTATGAATTCTTTATTCTTAACCTCCGGAGTGGAGCGTGAAAAAGAATCCAACCCTCAATATCTAACTGCAAATTTAGCAGTTTTAGCTGACAAAATAGCATAATGGGGGAATAAAATTACAAAGAGTATATGCTTGGATAGGAGAGAAAATAAATTGCTTATATTTGCGCAATAAACGAACGTTTTATGACAGAAGGGACTTCGATAGATATAAATGGTTTAATAAGAGGTAATGAAAAGTCTTTTCAAATACTTTTTATAAACTATTATTCCGTGTTGGTCTCTTTTGCAATGAAATATCTTGAAAGCCAAGATGTGGCAGAAGATATCGTGCAGGATGTCTTTGTGAAGATATGGGAAAGTCGGGAAAAGTTAGGTGAGATTGATAACTTGTCTGCTTATTTGTATCAGATGGTTCGTTTCAAGAGTTTTAATTATTTACGTGCGGAGAAAATTCGTCAAGATGCCACGAAATCTTTTGCAGAGGAATTGGACGAAATCGAGATGAATGAATATATCAAAAACGAAACATTCCGAATTGTCATGCAAACTTTAGAAGATTTGCCATCTGGAAGCAGAAATGTGTTTTCTCGGGCAATACAAGGTTATTCAGCTAAAGAGATAGCTGAAGAGTTGGGAATTGCTGTAGAGACCGTGAAAAAGCAAAAACAAATAGCTCGTAGGATACTTAAAGAGAAATTGGGAAATTTATTTACACTTTTTTTCGCTATGTGGTAAACATTTTTTTTCGCTATAGTGTTGTTAGTGTCTAGATATAAGCGGGAAATGGAGGGAAAGTGAAGTTTTTAAGAGGAGGGATACCTCTTTTTTTATTTTGAAGTGTCACCTCAATATAAATAGGCATGAAAAGTATGAGAACATATAAAGAAATTCCGACTCTTTTGTCAAAAGCTCTTTTAGGAACACTTTCCGGAGAGGAAGAATGCTCCTTGAAGGAATGGCGTGAGGCAAATCCGGAGAATGAACGGTTGTACGGAAGTGTGATGAACGCTGAATATATGGTTCAAAAAAGTCAAGAGATAGCAAATGTTGATATTGTGAATGGTTATATGAACGTGCTTCAGAAACGAAAGCGTAATATCAGAGTACGAAGAATTCGTCGAGTCGTAAGTATTGCGGCAGGAGTTGTTCTTCCGTTATTGGCAGCGGTTTTGTGGTATGGAACAAGAGAAAAAATGGAGAATGTACAGGAACAGGTGACAAGCGTTATTCGACATGGAGAGGTGAAAGCGGAGTTGCTATTGGCGGATGGAACAACACGGATTTTGAGTTCGGAAGTGACCGATTCGTTATTTAGACAACAAGGGGCAAATATTGTCGTGCAAAATCAAGGAGTAAGTTACCAAGGGGATTCTTCTGTTGTGGAAGAATGCTACAACACGTTGCGAGTCCCGCGAGGGGGAGAGTATTCAATCACGTTGAGTGATGGAAGTATCGTGTATCTGAATTCAGAGTCCGAGCTTCGTTATCCTGTGAAATTTGTGGGGGAAGATCGTCGGGTTTATTTGTCCGGAGAGGCTTATTTTGATGTGAGTAAGGATAAAGAACATCCATTTAGCGTGGACGTGAACGGGTCGGTCGTGAAAGTGTTGGGTACGAGTTTCAACGTGCGGGCTTATGCGGATGAGAATGAAATCTTGACGACCTTGGTGCAGGGATCTGTCAGGTTTTCTGCTGGGAAAGAATCTGTCGTTTTGAAGCCGGGTGAACAAGCTGTATTGAATAAGTCAGGACGAGTGGTAATCAAAGAGGTGGATACTTATTTGTACACGGCTTGGAAAAATGGTGTTTTTGCATTTGAAAAACAACGATTGGAAGAGATTATGAATGTAGTTGCCCGTTGGTATGATGTGAATATATTTTGGGAGAATGCCTCCCAAAAAGAGGTGACATTTACGGGAAAAATGAAACGGTATGATGATTTTTCCAAAGTGGTAGAGATGCTTGAAATGACGGGAAACACGGAATTTGTGGTTAAAGAAAATAATATTTTTATTCGAGAAAAATAAAATTTTATATACCTCCTTTTTCTTTTTGATGTGTCATTGTGATGTAAATGGATGAAAAGTAGTTTTACAAAAAGATAAATAAAAAGACAGGATATTGGCCGTATCCCGTCTTTTTCCCGGAAAAACCGGAATTGTTTCATTAAATATTGACAAATGTATGAAAAAAAATTGGATGCACGATCTTCCATGGCGTGGAAGGTTGTGGAAAACATGTTTAATTATGAAATTTTTAGTATTACTTCTGTTCGTTGCGGCATTGCCTTTATCTGCCAGTGTGTATGGTCAAGAGGCTAGAGTGACCCTTCATTTGAAGAATGCTTCATTTGAAGAGGTAGTAAAAGTCTTGGAAAAAGCTACTAGTTACACTTTTTTATATCGCGATCATCAGGTTGCCAATATTAAAGAATTGAACTTGGAGTACACGGATGTTGATATTAAAGTGGTATTGGATGCTTGTTTGAAAGGGACTGGACTTACTTACCGGTTGATGGATAACACGATCGTGATTCAACATGTTGCCGTAACAAGTAGCGATACGCTTTCCAAGGTTACCGTGAAAGGAATAGTGAAAGATAAAAAAGGGGAATTACTTCCCGGGGTAACTATTCGGGTAAAAGGGACAACTTTAGGGTTTGTAACCAATGTAAAGGGGAAATTTGATATTGATTTGCCCAAACGGGATAGTCTAGTATTGATTTTTTCTTTCGTGGGCTATAAGCAGCAGGAGATAGCAGTGAAAAAAGACAATAAACCTTTGACTATTGTACTGGTTGAAGATCTGCAGGAAGTGGAGGAAGTTGTAGTAACGGGTATATTTAACAAACCGAAGGAAAGTTTTACGGGAGCGGTTACGGCTGTGACTAAAGAGGACATTAAGCGGAATTTTTCTCGGAATTTATTGCAAACATTATCCAATTTGGATCCGAGTTTTCGTATCGTGGAGAATAATGCTTACGGTTCGGATCCGAATGTTTTACCAGAGATCCAGTTGAGAGGGGCATCTACTTTTGCAAACGTGCAGGATTTGCAATTGGCGACCCGTGCGGAGTTGAATTTACCCTTGTTTATTTTGGATGGTTTTGAGGTTTCTTTGGAGCGGGTGCAAGATTTGAATAACGAGGATATCGAGAATATTACAATCTTGAAGGATGCGAGTGCGACGTCTATTTATGGTTCCCGGGGAGCAAACGGCGTTGTAGTAATCACGTCGCTTGTGCCGAAAGCCGGTACGTTGAAAGCAAGTTATCGGGGGAGTGTAAAACTAGAAATACCGGATTTGAGTACTTACGATTTGTTGAATGCCAAAGAGAAGTTGGATTTGGAATATCGATTAGGAGCGTGGGATGCGGAAGCTTATCAAGATTTGTACCGAGAGTTAAAAGAGAAAGTGGATAACGGCTTAGATTATGATTGGCTATCTCTTCCGGTGCGGACTGGCGTGGGGCAAAATCATAGTTTGAACGTGATGGGTGGAAACGAAGAGTGGCGTTTTAGTGCTAATTTGGCTTACGACGAAACTATCGGTGTCATGAAAGGATCCGATCGAAAGAATTTTAACGGCTCGCTAAATCTGAGTTATCAAACTAAGAAATTGATGGTTTCGGAAAACCTTGCCATCGGAACGAATAATAATGCTAATAGTCCTTATGGTACATTTTCGGATTACGTAGCGATGAATCCCTATTGGACTCCCTATGATGATAACGGTAAGTTAATAGAGAATTACGATCATCCGCTGACTACATCTGCCAATAGTAAAAAAGAGAATCCTGTATATAATAAGTATATCGGGAATTGGAATAAAACCAGATACACGAATGTGCGGAATTCCACCAGTGTACGGTATAATTTCACGGAGAATTTTTATTTGGTAGGTACGTTGGGACTGTCCCGGAATTTTAGTCAAGCGGATAATTTTGTACCTCCTTCTCATAAACAGTTTGCCGGGAAAGAAGTAAATCAAAAAGGAAGGTTTGGGAGAACCGAAACTGAAACCAATCAATGGCAAGGGCGTTTGAATTTGAATTACACGAATACTTTCAACGAAAAGCATATGCTGACATTGGGAGGTTCCGGCGAGATAGAAGAAAAAAAGGAGGAGAGACTATCATGGGCTGGCACGGGATTCTCGAATGATAATATCGATTTTCCGTCTATGGCATTGGGGTATGGGGATAACACGTATCCGACAGGTTCTAAAAATACAACCCGCCGTATCGCTTTGATTTTTTCAGGTAATTATTATTATGATATGCGTTACTTCTTTGACGTAAATTTTAATGCGAACGGCTCGTCTTCTTTTGGAGAGGATAGCCGATGGGCTACATTTTGGTCCGTAGGAGCCGGGTGGAATATCAGTAATGAAGAATTTTTTATCGAGTACGTTCCTTTTATTCAATGGTTGAAAGTAAAAGGTTCTTATGGAGTTTCCGGGAATATGGGATTTAGTCCGGAAGATGCGATGGCTGTGTATACTCTGGATACGGAAAATGATTATATGTCACGATTCGGGGCTTATTTGAAAGCATTCGGCAACTCGACATTGAAGTGGCAAAATACTTACCAATTGAATCTGGGGGTAGAATTGCACACGTGGAATCGTCGTTTGCAATTTGAATTCAGTTATTACGATAAGTTGACGAATAATACGGTAGCGGAAATGTTACTTCCCATATCTCATGGCTTCGGGACGGCTAAGGCTAATTCCGGTTCAATTAGAAACAAGGGATGGGATGCGAAAGTTACCGTGAATTTGTTCCATAATCCAAATAGAGGTTTTACTTGGAGTGTAACGGGTTCTTTTAATCACACGAAAAATCTTATTGAAAAGATTTCGGAGGGGTATAAGAAGTTCTTGAAAGAATTGAATTCAAGTATGTACACGGCTGATGTGTATTATCGATACCGTGAAGGTTATTCTATGGATGCGATTTACGGGTTGCGTACTGTGGGAGTAGACCCCGCCACGGGACAGCGGATGTTTTTAACGAAAGACGAGGATGTAACTTTTGCTCAAAATGCGGAGGATATGGTTTATTTGGGAGATCGTTTACCCAAGATAAACGGTAATTTATCTACGAATCTGGCTTATAAAGGGTTTATATTGACTGTTGGTTTTGGCGTGAAATGGGGAGGTAAACAGTTTAATAGTACATTGGCAAACAAAACGGAAAACGCTTACTTGATTCTTAATCAGGATCGTCGCGTGTTATCGGATACTTGGCAGAAACCGGGTGATATTGTTCCTTACAAGAAGTTGATGTTGAATTCTGCGAGTACGAATACTTTTCCTTGTGATGCTTTTGTCCAAAAGGATAACGTGTTCCAGTGTACGAATATTAATGTTTCGTATAATTTCTCGGATCAATTTTGCCGAAAGTTAGGACTTAAAGGTTTGTCGCTAGGTGCGAATCTTTCGGATGTTTTTTACATTTCAACTGTTAAACGGGAACGGGGGACAAGTTATCCGTTTTCTCGTAACCCGAATTTTTTTCTTTCACTTTCATTCTAATTTGGAAATATCATGATAAGAAAAGGTATTTATATATTATGCACGTCTTTGGCACTGGGGTGTTGTGCGTGTAACGATTGGCTTACGATTGTGCCGGAAACTACGCTTGTAGCGGATAATTTGTTTGAAACGGATAATGGTGTTCTTCAAGCTCTGGATGGTGCTTATGTTTTAGCTGCCGAGTCTATATACAAGCCTAACGGTTATATGGGTGGGGGTGGTTTTGCCGAATATTTGGCGTGTACATGGACGAACACGAATGTAGATTTAGCAGCCCACGTGTACAATTTGGATAATGCTTCGTTTGCAACCGGTCTGGATGCTGTATTCATGGCGTTTTATAAAATCATCAATTCGTTGAACCCGATGATCGAGGGATGTGATAAGAATCGGGAGAAATTGAGTGACGAGTATTATAATATAGTGAAAGGTGAGGCATTGGCCTTGCGGGCTTCGTTGCATTTGGATTTGATACGGATTTGGGGACCGATGCCAACGCGGGTGGATGCTTCCATGGAATATTTGCCTTACGTGACACGAAATTCCATAGAGAATTATCAGTATCATACATTCAAACGGTTCATGGAGTTGTTGGTGGCAGATCTGGATGAGGCTGAGCAATTGTTGCAGAAGTCCGACCCGATTTTGAATTACCCGTCTGACGGTAGCACGGAATACACGGGATCTTGGACAGACCGGAAGAGTCATTTTAATTATTACGGCGTGTTAGGATTGCAGGCTCGTGCCCGTTTGTGGATGGGTGATAAAGAAGGTGCCGTGCGTTATGCCGCGATGGTGAAAGATGCGAAAAACGAGGATGGAACACCGAAGTTTACTTTGGCTGTGGAAGGGAATATCGGTAATAATCTTTTTTATCCGGAACATTTGTGTGGCGTGAATCAGGATAAATTTGATTACCAGCAGAGTGGTTTCAACCCGGGTATTACGATGCTCGGATATTATAATTCCAATTACAATTCATTCGTGAACGACTTATTTGATGGGAATACAAATGATTTGAGATACAAGAGTCATTGGAGTTGGACTAGAAATCAAATGAGGCAAAATGTTCGTGTAACGAAGAAATATAATGAGATGTATCCCGGTTCTACGGCAAAACGGAATATGCCGGTGGTGCGTTTGGCTGAGATGTATCTTATTATTATGGAAGCTGGAAGTTTGAGTGAGGCGAATGTCGCTTACGAGGAGTATAGTGCGGCTCGTAATCTCACGTATACTCCTATGTCGGAATCGGACAGGCAGGAGAGGGTATTGTGGGAATATATACGGGAATTTGCAGCCGAGGGGCAAAATTTCTTCACGTATAAGCGTTTTGCCGTGAAACGGATGTTGTGGCAGAATAGTGAAGCGGAAGATTGTGGCGAGGAGCAGTATGTATTGCCATTACCCCCGAGTGAATACAAGAAAAGATAATAAAAAACAGATGGTTATGAAAAAGTTACTTATAGCATTGGTAATCGGGTTAATCGGGTATGCCTGTTCGGAAGAGAAAGTAGGGGTGTATTCTTTGGAACGTGATTACATTTATTTCCAGTACGAGTCGTCAAGATTGGGTACGACAATGAATATTGCGGATAGTGTGTATCTATATTACAATTCTTCTTCGGTTAGCGTGAATTCGTCACGACAACGGGATACGTTCTTTTTCAGAGTAAAAGTTGCCGGTATGGCAAGAAGTGTGGATCGCAAGATTAATATAGAACCGTATAGTTTCTTAACGAATGGTAGAGAGGAAGCGATAGCGGGAGTGAATTACGTGGCTTTTGATGATCCGGAGATGGAGAAATGTTGTGTAGTTCCCGCTGATTCCGTGAGTGTGAATATTCCGATCATTGTTACTTATAATCCGGCAATAGCAGGGAGTTATAAAGGTTTTATGCTAGCTTTTAAACTGGTCAATTCAGACGATTTTGAAATAATGGCGACTAACCCTAATCTTAGTGCTAATCCGGCACGTACTCATGCTTTTGTGCAATTTACTCAGAGTAATTAATCGTTATTAATTGATATCGTCGTAATTTCCTTCACGGTCGATGTTTTCATGGACCGTGAGGAAGTTTATTGACATGTACTGAGTTTTAAAGATTTTAAATTATAGGACATGAAAAAGTTTGTATTGTTATTTACTGGTATGTTGATGATAATGTCTGTGTTCGCGCAGACTAATTTTCAAGAGTTAACGCTGGAGAAAGCGTTGGAGAAAGCGAAGGGCGAGAATAAGAAAGTTTTCGTGGATTGTTACACGTCATGGTGCGGACCGTGTAAGATGATGGCGGAGAAGGTGCTTCCCTTGAAAGAGGTGGGCGAATATATGAATGAACGTTTCGTGTGTATCAAAGTAGATATGGAGAAAGGGGAAGGACCGGATCTCGCCCGGAAATATAAGGTTTCGGCTTACCCGACTTTTCTAGTATTGCAGGCGGATGGCAATCTGATGCAGCGTGTCGTGGGTGGCACGTTGGACGGGAAAGAGTTTATTCAGAAAGTGGATGCCGCTTTTGATGAAAATTCGGCTGCTAATTTGGAAACCGAATACGCTGCGGGGAATCGTGGGATGGATTTTTTGTTGAAATACACGAAAGCTTTGATTATGGCTTGTGATTTGGATAAAGCGAAAGCCGTGGCGCAGGACATCATTGGTTCGTTGGAAGATAGCCAGAAATGTACGGGGCCTTACTGGTTTATTTACGAGGACATAAGTTTGTCACCAATGGGCTCCGGGAATATGAATTATTTCTTAAAACATACGGAGCAATTTCGTGAAGGTGTTGGCGTCGAGAAAGTAGATAAGAAATTAGCTTCTTTATTTGATTTGCAATTGGAGGAGATTATCCGTGGAAAAAATGCGACCGCCACTTTGGCTGATGTTGAAGATATCCAAAAAACATTGGATGCTTATAAATTAACTGGACAGGATTATTTGTACGAGTATATAGAGTTAATCAAAGGGGTGAAAATGGGAAACACAGATAAGGTGTTGGAAATGTGTAAGATGGTGTTCCCGAAAATGGCAGACGAAAAGATCGCTTATCTGTATTTTATGCCGATTCTGAGTTTGAAGGGGAAATGGAACGACAAGCAGAAAGAAGAATTGGATACATTGACCGAACAGTTGGCAGAACAGGTTGAAATGTCTACTCTTAAAGCATCCTTGCGTAATTTCAAGACTGCAATTGCTCGGTTGTAAAGAAATCAGGAAACTTTTTATTTAACGTAGATGAAAAAGGACATGGTGATCGAGTGTTCAATTTCTCAGGATATTGTACAAATATTAAATACTTTGGTATGAAGAAATGGTTGATAATTTTTAGTTTATTGTGTCCAGTTATGGGGGTGGCGCAGATAAAGGCAGGGCTTGTGCCAGTACGGGATACGGCAGAATTGAAAGTCGGAGATCGAGTTCCGAATTTTGTTTTTCGTGATACAGCTAATCGGGAAGTGTCTTTAAAACAATTTCGAGGAAAATACGTGGTAATTGACGTGTGGGCATCGTGGTGTTACCCTTGTAAGCAAGAGTTCCCTACTCTGACAAAATTGGCTGAACGATATAAGGAGAAAAAAATCGTTTTCGTGAGTCTTTCATGTGACACGGAGGAGCAACGTTGGCGGAACGAGTTGTGGTGGGGAAAAATGCGTGGTAACCAGTGGTGGATTGCGGGTGATGAATCTTCGATGATTGCTTTTCGAGTGGGAGCGATTCCCCGGTTAATATTGTTGGATAAAAAGGGACGGATTGTGGACTTGAAATTGCCAAAACCTTCCGATTCTAAGTTTGAAAAGATGCTAGAAGACTTGAAAGGAATGTAATGGTAGCAGTTTTTTATAAATCTAGGAGAATCTTGTTTTAGCCTTCTTTTATTTTTGGAAATGTGGGAACGATTTTTAGAGAAGATGAAGCCAAAGATTAAATTACTTCGGATGAAATTGACATCATACTGTATTTTTGGGAGTACTGGCATAAGTTTACTTGTTGGATAAGTCAACTTTTTTAGAATAGGACATACAACACAAACACAGCAAGTACATTGAAGATTGTTCATGCTGTGTTTGTGCCGTGTAGTTGCTTGTTTCTTGTCATAGCCCATCCCTAGCTTAGTCCTAAGGCAAGTGCGAACAAGTGTATAATATAATTCTTTTCGGATTCCTCACTTTTACCTCATCCTATTGTTCGTGTATTTCGTGATCAATGTGTTTCTGAGTTGTATGTAGGTTTGCATGATCGTGTCGGCACATTCCTGCGTGTATTTATTGAGTAATTCTATTGCTTTCTTGGGATTTTTCTTTTGCAAGGTGATAAACTCCTTCTCGATTTCAGCGTTACGTTCGAAGAAAGATTGTTCCATGGGAGCCCGTGCGGCGTCTAAATCCTTTTTCCCATCCTGCCAATTCAGGTAGAGTAAATTGTCGACAAAGTCGATGGCCCAGCGAGCGGAATTATCCGAGTATTCTTTGGGGTTATACGTGGAATAGACTTCCGGTATGCGGGTCACTCCCGTGAAGATAGGCAGGTAAGGCGACGTGTAGGCGTTGTCTTGGAAAACCCAGTATATTCCACCGATTTCCCGGGGAAGATCCGAGCGGAGTTGGGCAACCATGCCGTATTCCCCGTCAACCCGTGCTACTAGGCGTCTGCGGGTAGTCTTCATTAACTTTTGCGTTTCACCGGAGGGGAAAGGGGTGGCCAGTTTACTTTTCACCATGTTCCCGTTCTTGTCCGGGTAATACCAGACGGCATCATTCTCTTTATCATAGATAGTTCCCGAGAAAGTGGAACGTTGGAAATCCATGAAGTCTTTCACGGATACTTGTCGTTCCGGTTTAAAGGAGAACGGGTACACGCTAAGCGGTTCCACGTATTGGATATACTGGTTCAGGTTGTCGAACGGATTGTTGGTACGTCTGGACGGGATCGGGTCGAGGGAGGGTGCAAAAGTGTTGACGAATAACCAAAAACGGTTCGTGGCCCATTCTCTGGGAGTCGGGGCATATACATCCTGCCAAACGAAAGGTTGTCCGCTTTCCGGGGAATACCAGCCATTTTCGATGGCTATTTGTTGGTAGTTTGAGGAGGCCCGGAATTGTTCCGGCTTGGAGAGGTCGATCTCTTTGATGATACTCCAGTTGGGAATAATGGCGATTTCGTCATCCGGTACTCGTTGTGCGGCCCAGATTACTCCCGGCTTGCCACTTTCCGGTGTCCAGGCTTTACCGACACTGAAAAGTTCGAGTACCCATACTCCTTCCGGGTCTGCAATTGTGAGGCATTCTGATTCCGGCCCGCAAGAGGGGAGGAACCCGTATTTTTCCATGAGAGAGGTGATGAGCGTGAGGGCCTCTTCTGCTGTTTTGCAGCGTTGTAAAGCAAAGATCATCGCTTGCTCCACGGTCATGATCTGTTTTCCTTCTCCCTTGGAGACCTGCAATTCGGGGCGTTGGCTCGTGGTGCTTTCCCCGATACATAGCTGGTACTCGTTGATGTGAGAGTAGGCCGATTGGAAATACGTGTAGGTTTGTTCAACTTGCGGGATATAGCCTAAGATTTCCCCGTTGTCATCCAAGGGAAGGTCAACCCGCTGTATGCCGTAACACACGGGTGTCATGCTCCCTTTGGGGAATTTCTGACCCGGTACCACCCGAATACGACAATCAGCACCGGCGTCCGTGTGAGAGTTTAATACACTACCATCGACCGTGGCTTTTTTCCCGGCCACGATGATCGTGCAAGCTTTTCCTGTTTGGAAAAAAAGGAAGGCTGCTGCTAGAAGTAAAAAGAAGGTTTTCATGTGCGATATGATTTTTTTGTTTTGTGATGATGAGTTTTTGTTCTTTAAGTTATTAAATAGCTATGATATATATTGTCTAACCGACACCATCTATACCCGGTGGCAATATATACAAAAAATTTTATTGTTTAGTATTTGTAAGTGGAAACATGATCTTCGTTCAACGCTTAGAAGAGGTAGTTATGGGAAAGTAATCCGGTATATAGTCCGATTTAATACACGAAATCAAGATAGAAATATGATTACATCCGGATCACTACCATGTAAAGCGCTATTAGAACGCTATTAAAACCCTATTAAAACGCTA
>OLIS01001126.1_pt1 | contig 19695 bp, 9 predicted proteins | sample 1601351 | NCBI WGS metagenome assembly OLIS01 (sample SAMEA2452122, study PRJEB22498) | human gut metagenome | biome: human feces; feature: human gut; material: feces | place: Australia | collected 2012
CTTCCAGGGCGGTCACATTCTGTGGGTCATCTTCTGCATTGTTTTCTTCGGAACATTAGGAAAAGCCATCGCCGCCTATGCAGCCTGCTTCGGATTCCGGTTGCCGCTGTCATCGGGTCACATGATGTTCGGCTTGACTTCTGCCCATGCCGCCGGCAGTATCGCCATGGTGATGGTGGGTATGAATATCCTCGTAGGACCGAATACTTATCTGGTAAACGATGACATGCTGAATGGTGTGGTGATGATGATTCTCTGTACCTGCATCATCTCTTCGATGCTCACCGACTGGAGTTCCCGTAAGATTATCCTCCGCGACAAGGAACTACCAGATGCAGAAGATGACAAGAAAGCAAGCGATGAGAAGATTCTCATTCCTGTGAAATATCCGGAATATGCAGACAACCTGATGAGCCTTGCTTTCCTGGTAAGAAACCAGAAATTGAACAGAGGACTGGTTTGCCTGAATGTTGTGTATGATGACAAGGATATGCGATACAAGCAGGAACAGGGCCGCCAGCTGCTGGACCATTGCAGCCAGCTTGCGGCAGCCACAGACGTGATGACGCAGACGCAGGTCCGCATCGCAGCCAATATCGCCAACGGCATCAAGCATGCCTTCAACGAGTTCCAGTGTTCAGAAATCATTATCGGCATGCACATGCATCCTGAGGTTTCACCTAAGTTCTGGGGAGAGTTCCACCAGAGTCTGTTCAACGGCCTGAGCCGCCAGATTATCATGGCGCGCATCAAGCAACCGCTCAATACCCTGCGTCGCATAGAAGTGGCAGTACCATCCAGAGCCGAGTTCGAACCAGGCTTCTACAGATGGGTAGAACGTCTTGCCCGACTGGCAGGCAATCTGGATTGCCGTATCCAATTCCACGGTCGCGAGGAAACCCTGGCACTCATCAATGAATATATCACCAACCGTCATCATGAAGTACGTGCCGACTACACCCTGATGAATCATTGGAACGAGATGCCTCGAATAGCTTCCCAGATAGCGGAAGACCACATGTTGGTGATTATCACAGCCCGTAAGGGAACTGTATCTCACAAGACAGCTCTCGAACGCTTACCGGAAGAAATCACCCGCTTCTTCCTGGGAACCAATCTGATGATTATCTTCCCAGACCAGCATGGAGACTCCTCTGGCAATAACCTGACATTTGCCGAACCTCAACATCAGGAGGAAATTAGTGCTTATGTCGCATTCAACCAATGGATAAAAAAGAGATTCAGAAAATAATCCAAGATTTTCCAACAATAATAAAGGTCGCCAAGATTATGGCGACCTTTATTGTTATCAAATAGTTAATTTCCTATTCTTATCAAATAGTTTATTTCGTATTCAAAACCAGTTTTCTGGCTTTCATCTTTTCGCCAGCTACCGAAAGTTCTATCTTTCCTGGCTTATTGCCTGCTCTCAATATCACGAGGGCAGAACCCTGAAAAAGATTGCGCTGAATGGTCTTCTCCAACTGAGTTTTTCCGATATGAAGCTCATCCGAAGCGATGTTTCCGTTATCCACCGCCACGATATTCGCATCGCCTTTCACGGTGAAAGTCAACTTGTCGAAAGCCTTGGCATCCTTCATGTTCAGCACTCTTCTGCCCTTCTTATCTACGGCATAGATGCGGACGTGCATCAGATCCTTACCATCAGCATGCCAGGTCTCCACATCCGGAACCAGCTTCAGAGCCACAGCCTCGCCCGTAGTCTCTATCTGATGGCGAGCCACCACCTTGCCATTTTTCTTAGCCACAGCCACCAGAGTGCCTGGAGCATAGGCGATGTTGTCCCACTTGATTCGGGCACGGAGCTTAGGGTCGTTACTGTTCTTCTTCACTCCCAGACTCTTACCGTTGAGGAAGAGTTCCACCTCGTCGCCATTGGTATAGGTATAGAGCGAAACCTTCTCACCTGCCTCACGGTTCCAGTTTTCTGAAAGCTTCCCAGCAGAAACATTGATGCCATTCCATTGGATGTTACCACCCGACTTCTCGATAACACCGATGTGCACGGTTGGCTCGTCAGTAAACATGCTCTTCACGAAATAAGCATCCGGCTTGGGCTGAAGAGAAAGGTCGAACACACCCTGGTTCCATCCCTTGACTGGCCATCCCATGCTCTCGCCCAGATAATCGATGGCGCCCCAATAGGCAAGACCAATCACCTTGTCACGGTCCATCTCGTAGAAGTTAGGCCCCATGGCAGCCACACTTGCCTCACTCTGATAGAAGGTTTTCTCCGGATAGCGCTTGCTGTCGCCAGGGAAGTACATGTAACGGTAGTTATATGAATTCACCTCTGTCTCTATTGCCAGGTCGGCTGGAATGGAATCCGTCTCCAGGTTGCGATAGCGTGGATGCATCGCCACGGTGGTGAGTCGGGTATCGTCATAACGGTGCAGCAACTCCTTCTGGAGCTTATAAGCTGTAACGCCCCAATCGTTGAAAGGCAGGTTGCTGTATTGCTGCAACTCATTTCCCAGGCTCCACATCACCACCGAAGGATGGTTTCTGTCTCGCTTCACCCACTCAGGAACATCCTTTTGCCAGAGACTCTCCCAATCCACTCTGCCACCGGCATACTGAGTAAGCCACTTGTCGTAAAGCTCATCCACTACCAGGAAACCATACTTATCGCAGAGTTTCAGGAAATCCTCGCTATATGGATTATGAGAGGTTCGGATATGGTTCATTCCGAATTCCTTCATCAGTTTCAGTCGCTTCTCGATGGCACGCGGATAGGCGGCAGCACCCAGGGCACCGAGGGTATGATGATTGGCATAACCTTTCAAAAGCACCTTCTTGCCGTTCACCAGCAAGCCCTTCTGCGGAACTATTTCGATGGTGCGCACACCAAACGGCTCCTTTATCTGATCGGCTATATTGCCCTCGTTGTCATAAAGCGTCACCTCGGCTGTATATAAATAAGGTGAATCCGGCGACCACAACTTGGCGTTTTCCAAAGAGATACTTGGCAATTCATACTCTCTGTCTCTCCATTTAGCATTGAAGTGGATGTCGTTCTTCTGCTCAGCCACCACCTTGCCATCGGCATCGAGAATACGAATACCCACCGGCATCTTGGCAGCAGTCTGTCCCTTAGCCACCTTCTGCTGGTTGATGATTTCCGCCTTGATCTTCACCTCCCTGTTGCCCTGTGTACGGATAAAGAGCGGATGGCGAGGGAAGAACAGGTCCTTATTGGTGACGATGAGATTGACATCACGATAGAGACCGGCACCCGTAAACCAGCGGGAGTTGCTTGGATTTTGCGTATCCGCCTTGACTGCGATTTCGTTTGTCTGTCCCCATTTCAAGAGTTTGCTCAGGTCGATATCGAAGCCCAGGTATCCATAGTCAGTACCACCGATTCGCTGACCGTTCAGATAGACATCGCCCACCAGCATGATGCCCTGGAAGTCGAGCACGATGCGCTTTCCCTTCCATTCATCCTTGGGAGTGAGTTCATAGCGATACCAGCCGATGCCCATCTCCTTGAATCCACGGGAACTCAATCGGCTACGCACATTGCTGCCCGCATCGCTATTGTCAGGTCGCTCGCTGGCATCTGGAGCCACCCAGTCCTGTCCTATCAGGAAATCATGTGGCAGATTCACCACATCATCCCCGCTCTGGGTTGACTTCAACTCAGCTATGTTCTTCACATCACCACGATGGAACTGCCATCCCTGGTTGATGCTGATGGTATCGCGCACCGCTGCATCAGCCGAAAGGGTTCCCATCAAAGGCAAACCGCCCAGCAGCAACGAGGCGAAAAGTATTGTCTTTTTATTCATTCCAAATTCATTTAATATGAGATTTTGAACCAAAAAGAACTAATCATAAAGTTCAATGTTCAAAACTCAAAGTTCAAAGTACTAATTTCCGTCTGGCTTGGTTACATCCTGATTCACGGATGGATACCATACGAATTGATTGAAATCATCAGGCTGGGCAGGATTGAAGTCCTTCCAGTCTGCACGGAGATACTTCACGATAGGCAGATTGAGCTGCTTCATTCCCATCACCACCATCTTAGCCACCTCGTAGGCACCGTATGGATTGAAGTGGGTGTTATCCTCCAAAGCCTTAGTCTGGTTGGGATAAGTATTTGCAGGATAGTGAACCAGCGACTTCTTACTGTTCTCATACCCCAAGGTCTCGAAGAAGGTACGGGTCATATCGTGGAGTTCGATGACAGGAACATCCTCTCTCTTAGCCACAGCTCTCATGGCATCAGGATAATCCTTATGAGTTTCCTGAATCTTGCTATGGGTAGCATCGTCAAAACGGCGGCGCTGGGTAGGAGTTACGAAGATGATGTTGCCACCCTTCTTGCGTACCTCGTCGATGAATTTCTTCAGATTATAAGAGAAGTTATACCAGGCACCACTGCCCGCATACTTCTCCTTCTGATCGTTATGACCGAACTCACAAATCACGTAGTCGCCCTTCTTCATCATCGCCAGCACCTTGTCCAGACGGTTGGAAGCAAGGAAGGAACCGGCTGTCAATCCACTTTCGGCATGGTTTGAGATAGCCACCTCCGGACCAAACCAGCGTGTAACCATCTGTCCCCAGGAAGCGTATGGCTCCGTAAACTGGTCAACTACCGTAGAGTTGCCGCAAAGGAAAACGGTGGTGGTTTCGGCAGGAGCCGGTTCCACCTTGATGCTCTTTACTGCTGGGGCAGCACCCGTAAACTCCAGAGTCAACTTCTCGTCCCAGGTAAAGTAATCCTTCTCGCGAGGCTTGATCTTTACGTTCATCTTCGCATTGATATAAGGGCTGCGCTTGTTCACGATGAAGGAGTAAGTCTTGAACTCGCCTTTTCTGGTGCTCACCTCGTCGAGCATCAAACGGCGGTTCTCAGCACGAACCACAGTCTTGCCCGCCTTCTTCTTGGACCCGAGCACCACGGTTACCTTATAGTTGCCATCCGCCACCTTCACGGAATAGAAGAAAGGCGCATTGCTCTTTGCCTTTGGAGCAGCCAAGATGTCATATCCCTGACCCTTCTCAGCGGAATAGACAGGCTGCGCCTTCAACATATCAATATCAAAAGTCTGGGCATTGGCGGCTACCGTAGAAGCCAGCGCCAGCAGACTGGTAAATAAAAAATTTCTTGTCTTCATTTTGATCCTTCTTTTAAGAACAATCTTATTCCATTGCTTTACTTCAGATACTTAGCCAAAGGACTCTTCATCTTCTTCAAGCCCTTAGCCACGCACTTGGCATTGTGCTGGGCACCCTTCAGACTGGTGTGGGTATGATCCTTCTTGTAATAAGCCTTCACCTTTTCCTTGCCTATCTTATCGTATGAATCGGCAGCGATGTTGTGGAGGTCGAGGAAGGCAACGCCTGTCTCAGCCACGATTTCGCGATACCACTTGCCGTAGGTATCGTTGCGGCGCTCCATCTTGCCATGAGGCCACTCGTTGCGAGGAGTCAGGGACACGAGGATTGGGGTAGCACCCTTCTCGCGAACATCCTGGATGAACTTCTTCAGATACCAGCCGAAGGAATAAACCACCTCATACTGCTTGCTTTCTTCCATCTGATAGACATGGCAGGTATCCTTGGCACAAGGAATGGAACCGCGCATTTTCTTGTCGGTCATAGAACAGATGTCGTTGTGTCCGAACTCGATGAGCACGTAGTCGCCCGGCTGAAGACTGTTGTATACCTTATCCCATCTTCCCTCGTTGAGATAAGAACGGGAACTGCGCCCCGCCTTGGCTGCATTCACGCAGGTAATCTTCTTAGGATTGAAGATGGTATAAGCCTGAGAGCCCCAGCCCCACATGCCGTCTTCGTCCTTATCGGCATTCTTCACGGTACTGTCTCCGGTGAAGAAGACGACCGGTTTGCCCGGTTCGCGCTTGAAATTTTCTACCGGCAAAGCCACATTGATCATCATCGCCTGCAAAGGAGCCAGACTTGGGTCCTTGCTCTCTGCCAATCCCTCAGCAGCCGAACGGGCATTCATCATCGCTCCGAAGCGGGAGGTGTGGATATGGTCGGTGAAGAAATGATACTTTTCCTTCCAATGACCATAGCTGTCGAGTTTGGCAGCCGATATCTCATTCAAATCAACGAAAGGAACGCCTTCCTGCTCAGCCACCTGCTTTGCCCACAATCCGAAGGTCTTGTTGACGCGGATAATCTTGTCGTTTTCATCGTAGGCATCACGTGGAGTCAGCGACATCAGGATAGGATGAGCACCCAGTGCCTTGCAGTCGTTGATGTATTTGCGCATGTATTCGCCGTAGGTATAGACGGTTTCCTTCACGCCCGTCTCCTTGATGGTGACATTGAGCGAATCCTTGCCGATGCCAGGGATGCTGGCACGTGCTCTTCCGCTATCGTAAGGACCATTGTCGTTATGACCGATGGAGATAATCACCCAATCGCCAGCCTTGATGCCCTTGCGCACATCCGGCCACAGACGGTTGTAGAAGGTACGGCTGCTCATGCCTCCGAGCGCCTGGTTCTCTACCGTAATCTTGTTGGCATCGAAGAACTCGTGCTCGTAGTATCCCCAGCCCCACTGACCGTTGTTACCATTACCCAATGTGCCATTGCGCATAGTAGAGTTACCTATCAGGAAGAGCACCGGGTTGTTGCCTTTGCGGCTGGTTCCCGGCTGGATTCGTGCGGTCATCGCCTTGTTCAGGCTATCTACGGTATTGTCGATAACTTTGTTGACATCTTCCATCGGTTTTGCCACCTGGGCAAAAGAAGCAGTTGTTGCCGCCATCAATGAAATGGCGAATAATATTCTTTTCATTAGCTACGTTTTTTTATCAAATTATTATCGTTATATTATATACAAGAGAATTCTTCACTCTTCGTTCTTCACTCTTTACTTCATCTTCTCGGCATGATCGGGCAGATAATATCCCAGATGAGGCGGCTGGTTGTATGCCACGTTCTGCCATGCCACACCCATACGATAGATATGATCGTGCATCAGGGTTGGAACCCGATATTCCGTAGGGATATTGGTGGTGAAGATATTGAGATGCGAGGCATCACTCTTATCCCAATAGATGACTTCCTCTCGCCAGTCGCCGAAGAGATCAGCCTGCAGATTCGGGGTCGCCTTCGACCAGTTGCAACTCACCGAGTTTCCCATCTCGTAGAGCTGTTTTCCATTGCTCAAAGGCAAAGCCACCGCCTCACTGCCGTTCCATTTCTGGAGATAAGGAGGAAAATGAGGAGAACGCCCGTTTGCCAGAAGTTCATCCTGCAAGTCGCCATCCCAATAAATCCGGAAGTTCATTGCCGGCATTCTGGAAACAGTTCTGAAAGTCGTTTTCTCATTACTTCTGAAATGATCAGCTTCATGATTCTTCTGAGAGGATAAAGATGTTTCTGCCGAAATAGGCTTACCCTTGATGTCTCTTACTACAGGAGCATCCGAACACCAAAGTTCATATCCCCGATGCCTGGAATCGATATCAGCAGCCACTCCTCTTCCGGTATCTTCCTTATCGAGTGTACGGAACAGGATTTCGCCTGTTCTCGCATCCCGCAGGTCAGAACCGTAAGGATATTCTTCGTGTACCATATAATATTCCAAGCCCGGACGGTCGGGATCCAGGTCAGCAAGATGCTGCGCATCGCCATGTCCCAATCCGGTAGAATACAACAAGGTTCCGTCATGGTTGATGGCAGCCGAACCGTATGTGATTTCGTCACGTCCGTCTCCGTCCACATCGCCCACAGCCAGACTGTGCGCTCCCTGGGCATAGGCAGTTGCCTTACATCCATGAGCTTCCTTCAGCACCTTTCCGTCAGCATCGGTCACCTTCCAGTCGTTGGGAGTCAGCGAAGCATGGAGCCATTTGGTCTTGAGTTCCTTTCCGTCGAAATCTACCGCCCAGAGATAAGAGCGGGTATAATAGCCACGGCACATCACGGCACTCGGCTTCTTGTCGGCACCCTCCAGGAAAGCCACGCCAGCCAGGTATCGCTCGCCACGGTTGCCATAGTTTGCCTTGTCGCCCCATACAGAAGAATAGGCAGGGAATCCGTTCTCCAGATGTTCCCCCTCTTCCACCTGGTTGCCAACGCCGAAGGCTCGGTTGGGCTGATACCAGATGGTATGCATCGCCTTTCCGGTTTCGCCATGGAAGACCGTCAGCAGTTCAGGACCGGTCATAATGCGACCTCTGGAATTGCGATAGTCGGCATGGTTGTCGATGGAGCGGATTCCGTCATCCGTAGCCGCATCGCTCACAAACCTGCCTTTGGCATCTACCGAACCCGCCGATGTCTTGCAGACCATTTCCGCCTTGCCATCGCCGTCGAAATCATAGACCAGGAACTGGGTATAGTGGGCACCGGCACGGATATTCTTACCCAGATTGATGCGCCAGAGTTGGGTTCCGTCGAGCTTGTAGCAGTCGAAGATGACCTCTCCCGTATAGCCGTCATGCGAATTGTCATGGGCATTGGTCGGGTCCCATTTCAGGACGATTTCGTATTCTCCGTCTCCATCCACATCGCCCACGCTACAGTCGTTGGGGGTATATTCGTAGGATTTTCCATCGGGAGTGACACCGCCAGCAGGACGGTTGATGGGCAGGGAGCGATAGAGATCATTCCATGGCTTCACCGCCTTCGAAACTTCTCTTTCAGCCGGAGCATCCATCCTGGGTTCCTTCTGATAAGTGATAATTCGATAGCTGCTGGCAACAGAACCTTTCCGGTCTGTATAATTGGTCAGCTTCACCTGATGGGCGATGATCTTTCCATCTCTTTCTATGTCGAAGCATACGTTCTTGCTGTCCGTACCCAGCAATCGCCAGCTGAGGAAGATTCCCTTGTCCTGGGCAGGCAAAGCCACCAGGCCACGGTCCAGCTTCTCCATCTGCGATACCGGAGTCTGCACTTGTGCATTAAGATGAGAGCAGGGAGCCATTGTCAGCGCCATACTCATCATCGGAAATAACATTTGTTTGATTTGCATGATGATAGTTGTTTATTATTTTGTATTTCTGCTACAAAAGTACGCATAATCCGGTTCATCTACCTGGTAAAAATATCCAAAGAAGCGGACAATCATACAATTCGTCTGTTATTTTCCCGTATGAGAAGAAAAAAGGCGATACCTTTCTGCCAGGAGAAAGATACCGCCCTTTGTCATATATGATTCTGTTCTATAGAGATATCCGATTAGTAACCAGGATTCTGCATCTTCTCCTTCTCCTCATTGCTCAGGGAAGCACCATTCGCATTGGTGATACCGTCGAGGAATGACTGAGGAATTGGACGATAGTAGTGCTTGGCTGGGTCGAACTTACCGATGCCACGCTGAGAACCATCGTTGAATGCATTCCAGCGAGCCTCCAAGGTCTTGGTACGTGCCAGGTCTTCCCAACGCTGGCTTTCACCAATCAGCTCACGGGTACGCTCATTCAGGAGGAAGCACATTATCTTCTCTGCCTCAGTGTTGCACTTCAAGGCTTCGTAGATAGGCTTATCTGCCTCTGAGTTCAGAATGTCATCAACACTGTTCAGATGCATGCTGCTCTTGGTTGCGGCGGTAGTTACAGGAATGTTGTTTGACTCGAAGTAAGTGTTCTCCTCTGTATAGATGGCACCCTCGGAAGAGAAACCGCCACCCTTGTTGGTGCAGACACTGTTCTTCTTGTAAGCCTGACCACCGTCACGGCTGATAGAGCGATCCTCACCCTCAGCATATCCGGCACGGTCGCGAACCATGTTGAGATACTTGATGGCATTGCTGTAATCCTTCTTGCGGATATAAGCCTCGGCAACCATCAGCACATCGTCAGCAGAACGGGCGATGATGGCATCGCGGGTACCAAACTGAGAAGCGATAGAGTTGCGGGCTCCGTCACGGAACTTAGACAAGGCTACGCCACGGTTGTGTGGATAGATGGTATAGTAATTACCAGAGTGGGTAGTATTGTCCTTGGCTGTATTCCACTGGAATGGCTGACCGGCATAGTAGCGTACAAAGGTATGCTCTGGGCAGACCTTGCCATTCTTCAATACGAAATCCTCTGACTTAGACTCGTTGCCATTCTTGTCATGACCAGGAGTGAAACGGGTATCACCAGGATTGTTGACGATATACTTCAAACCAATCTGACCACCCACGAAGCGATGCTCGCCAGCTACATCCTCTGCAGTATATTCATCAGGATTCTTAGCCATGACTTCAGCATCCCACTTTGGAGCACCATTGGTATAGTTGCAGCCATACTTGGTGATGAATGACTTCCAGAAACGGGAGTCGTTCACGCGGTCGAATACCTGGATGGTATATTCAGTAGAGCTTACATAGCTGAACTCACGGTCGCCGGAAATATCTCGCTTCATACCTGCCAGGTTCTGATATACAGATGGGAAGCAGAGGTGCATCTGGTTACCGAAACGGCCCCAGGAGTCGCTGTTGTCAGAGAACTGGGCAGCAAGTACCACCTCGCTCACCTTCTCATTGGCACCATCAGGCTCGGTGTAGTCCCAGAGTTCCTGGAAGTTGCTGCACAATGGATGCTTCTTGATTACCTCGTCGCCATACTTGATGACTGCAGCCAGGTCGGCATCCTTATACTGGGAGTTCCAGCTGTCGTGCAGTTCTGATGCACGGAACAGATGAGCCTTTGCCAGGAAGTGGGCTGCAGCCGACTTGGTGAGACGGCCCAGCTGCTTGTCCTCAGGTTCCTCAGGCAGCAGTTCGTATGCCTTCTCGAAGTCTGAGATGATCTGGGCAAAGCACTCCTCCTCAGAATTGCGGGTATAAGTATAATTGATTACACCATTGCTCGGTTCCAGTTTCAATGGCACACCGCCATACTGCTTAACCAACTCGAAGTAGGCATAGGCACGGAAGAAGTAGCCCTCGCCCAGACGAATGTTATACTTGGCGCTCTTCTGGTTGTAATACAGAGGCACGTTCTGAATCAGAATGTTGGCTGGTTCGATGGTACCATACATATTGTCCCACAAAGGCTGGTTGGAGCCAGTCTCACCTGAGTTCAAGTCTGTACCATAATGGTTCCATGCTGCGATATCGTTGGCACCGCCGGTAAACTCATCGATACCCATATTATACATGTTATACGCCCAGATATAGTTGAACTTGAACTTCAACTTCTGATAAGTACCTGTAGTCAGGTCGTTGATACCAGCCTCTGTCTTGAAGTAGGCAGTACCCTTCTCTGTAATCAGCTTCTCGTCGAGAAACGAGTCGCTGCATGATGTCATTGCTGTTCCCAATGTCGCTCCCAAGAGAAGAGAAGCGAATAATATCTTATTTGTTTTCATGATGAAAGTCCTGTTTTTAGAATCCAATGTTTAATCCGATAACCCAGCTCTTGATGGTTGTACCTGAACCGTAAGAGGTTGAGTTGTTGTCATAACTCAAGAGGTCGGTATCAAGCCACTTGCACTTCTTGTAGATAGTGAATGGGTTCATTGCCTGAACATAAACCTTGAGGTTGCTCATACCCAACTTGTTTGTAATATTCTTAGGGAAGGTATAACCCAGAGAAATGTTACGCATCTTGATATATGAACCGTCCTGATAGTTCATTGAGCCAGAATAAGCATCTGCTGCCTGACCGTTAGAACCAGGAGCATAATACTCAGCGTCCTCATTAACACCGGCTATCCAGTAGTCCAGATCACGCATAGCATACATACCGCCCAGAGTCTCTGCACCCTTGGTTACGGTAAACTTCCAGCGGGCATAGATGAAGCAGGACAACTCGAAGTTCTTGTAGCTGAAGGTGTTGTGCCAACCGCCTGACCAGCGTGGACGAACCTTACCTACAATCTGACGGTCGTTGGCGTCAATCTTGCCGTCAGGATTTACATCCTTCACCTTGATCTGACCTGGCTTGCGACCGAATTTGGCAGCTTCTTCTGCCTCAGAGGTCTTCCAGATTCCATCATATACATAGTCGTAGTAAACGCCGATTTCCTCACCTACGAAGAGACGGTCGTTCACATTCTCCTTCACGCCATTGTTCAACTTATCCACACGGTTGCGGTCGATAGTCCAGGTAAGACTGGTATTCCATTCGAAATCCCTGGTCTTCACTGGGATGGCATTCAACTGCAGGTCAACACCCCAGCCGGAAGTCTCACCTACGTTGGCAAATGTGCTGGTATAACCGGTGAGAGATGGGATGGTAGTAGCCAGAATCAGGTCGGTAGTCTTGTTGTGATAGTAGTCAACACTACCGCTGATACGGTTGTTGATGAAGCCGAAGTCGAGACCTACGTTCCACTGCTTGGTTCTCTCCCAACCGAGGTCGATGTTCGCCATCTTGTTAGGATTCTTGGCTGAAGCATCTGATGGCAGATAACCTACGGATGTTGTTGCACCCCAGGTATATACGTTGCTCTGAACAGCACCCTGAGTAGCATAAGGATCAACTGCATAGTTACCAGAGATACCATAACCCAGACGGAGTTTCAGGTTGCTCACCCAGTCAGCCTTCTGCATGAACTTCTCCTGGTCGATGCGCCAACCGAGCGCTACGGATGGGAAGGAAGCCCACTTATGACCTTCAGCCAACTGAGAGGCACCATCGGTACGTACACTGGCTGTCAACATATACTTATCTGCATAGGTATAGTTCACACGAGCCATGTAGGAAGCCAACTGGCTTTCTGTCAGACCGGTTGTATACTGCAATGGCTTGCTCAGAGAGCTGGTGTTCCACCACAACTCGTCAGCACTTGCCACGTTAGACTTGATGTTGCCGTTCTCATAGTGATACTTGGAAGCACTCTGCAAGAGGGTCAAGCCGATGCGATGGTTCTTGGCAATGGTCTTGTTGTAGTAAACCAGGTTATCGAGTGTCCAAGCCACTTTATTAGAAGGGTTGTACTGAGCCACGTTGTTGCCGTCGCCGTTGATACCGTCAGCAGCATTGGCGATGCCCAGACGATAGTACTGTAGTTCAGGACCAAACTGGATGCGGTACTGCAAGCCCTCCAATGGCTCCCATATCTTGCCAAAGTCTACCTGAGCGTAGGCACTGCCGTTGATGCGGAAGTTGGTACGCTTGTTGGTATTGTATTTCAACTCATCGATAGGGTTGATGATGTTCACGTTGTAAGCCCATGGGTTGCGGATATAATTGCCCTCAGAATCGTAAGGCACGGTCCATGGAATCATGGTATTCAAGGCATTATAGTAATCGCCCGCACCGGTTACAGACTTGCTGTAGTTGTAACCGTAGTTCTGGGTTCCGTATGAAGCATTCATGGTGAAGCCCAATGTCAATGGAGCTACTGGTCTAGCCTCGAAAGATGTATTCAGGGTGAAGCGCTGATAGCTCTGACCTGGCTGAGTGCCCTTCTGGTTCAAATAACCGAAGGAACCATAGCCCTTGAACTTATCTGTACCGCCAGAGGCGCTGATAGTATGCTCGTGGGTTACGCCGGTCTGCTTACCATGAGAAGCCCAGTCATAAGAACCGACGAGCTCTGGATGATAAGTTCCGTTCACCCAAGCCTGATCGATATTGGCCCAGCTGGCTGGTTCACCGCCAAAGAGTTTCTGGTCGCTGGCATAATCAGGAGCAAAATCTGCCTTAGGATCACCATAGCCACCATAGTTGTATGCTGCACGACGGGCATAGTCTATCCACTGTGTAGCGTTCATCATCTTGGTTACATCATGGAGTGTAGAGAAGGTAACTGTACCTGCATAGTTCAAGGTAACCTTGCCTTCCTTACCTCTCTTGGTGGTTACGAGTACCACACCATTGGCACCACGTGCACCATAGATAGCGGTAGCAGAAGCATCCTTCAATACCTCGATGCTCTCGATATCCTGAGGGTTGATATTATCGATACCACCGTTCTGGATAATCATACCGTCTACTACATAGAGCGGAGTACTTTGGGCACCGATGGAGCGCTGACCACGGATAGTGATACTACCCACTGTACCAGGACGCTGAGAGTTGGTGATATCCACACCGGCAGTCTTACCCTGCATACCCTCCAGGGCATCCTTTACAGGCATCGCTGTCAGGTCCTTTGAATCCAGGTGAGCTAAGGCTCCGGTCACATCGCTCTTGCGCTGTACACCATAACCTACTACCACGACTTCATCCAAAGCCTTGTTATCTTCCTGCAATGTTACCTTCAGATCGCTCTTTCCGGCAACGCTTATCTTTTGGGCAATATAGCCGATATATGAGATTTCCACAGTAGCATTCTTTGGCACGTTGGTCAAAGTAAAGTTACCGTCAAGATCAGTTACGGCACCTGTGGTTGTGCCTACTACCTTAACACTGGCGCCAATGACTGGCTCGCCCAGGTTATCTACAACTGTACCTTTTACTGTTTTAGCTTGCTGTACTACATTGGTAGCCGCATTCACTTGAGTTGCTCCTACAGGGGAGAACATCAATGCTGAGCAAAAAAGAGTAACAGGCAAAACAGACTCTTTAAAAAATAGTTTGTTGTCCATGTCTTATTACGTTTTTTGGTTTATTTGTTATAATTTCGGTCGCAAAAGTACACTAATTCTTGCCAATAATACTTAATATTTTGGCTATTCACCCTTATTATTTGACATTTATTAGTTTTTTTGCCATTTTCGTTCATGTTCAAGCTTCGGAAGGGAGGGAGGAAGGGGAGTGTTCAGGAGTTAACTTCTGAACCTGCGAAACTTCTATATATATAAATAAGGTGTACCCCCCCGCTAGATGATGGTAATCCAGACGGATTCATCCTTTCCCCTCGCTTCGCCGATGCGCTTCTTCAGGCGATGCAGCCAGATGCGGGAGTTCACCACCATGCCCTTCTGCCTGTTCTCACCTACCAGGATGCAGCCCTGGGTATCATCGGGGTAGTTGCCGGCATGGATGCGGATGCCCTCGAAATCGGGCACGCCCTGAAGATACGGCAACCACTCCTTGAAACGGGGCGATTTGGTAATGAACAGAGGATAGGTGCCTTCGGGGATGGCGGTATGTCCCTTCATCTTCTGCGCCTTCTTGCCCGATACCCTGCCCAGACGCACGTTCTCCTCCTCAGGCTGCAGTTCCACGCCCTTCAGATTGCGCCACGTCGGCTCCAGGGTATCGCAGAAATAGTTCTCCTCTGACAGCAGCTTGCCGTCTACCGTGTGTTCAAACCATCGCTTCAGCTGGGGATTCGCCCAGGAGGAATGCACCTTCCGCTCCACCTCCTCATCCTTCAGGATATAGAGGTGTCCGATGGTATAACTGTTCTTTTTAGCAATACGCTTCAATACAATTTCCATAAATTTCAATTAATTAAAGTTTAGGAATCAAGCTCCTGACCGTCATGACGGTATTTGAGCTTCTTAAAACTGTAACTTCTGTAACCGTAACCGTTTTTGCCGTCCTCAGATTCCATGCGCACGATATACTTGCGATAAATCCATTGCTTGATGACGTTCTTGCAGCCCTGCGCTTTCAGTCCGTGTTCCAGACGGATAGCTTCCAGCTGCGGTTCGGTGAAGACATCGGGCAGAAGCTGCAGGATATTCTCCGGTCCTCGCTTTGAACTCTTCTCTGCAGTGCTCGCCTCCTTGGCTATCATATCGCCGAAGAAACGCATCTTGCAGTAGAGGTCGTAGCGCTCGCTCCAGCGGATGAAATCCTCTATCTCCGGCTCCCATCTGTAGCCGTTTGCCACATAGAGCACGCACGCCTTCAGATAAGCGATGACGTTGGCACGGAACGAGAAATTCTCGAAGATGCGGTTCTGCGAGGTACGGGAAAACTCGGCATTCTCGTTCTTCAATACCTCGGCAAGCCGATACGCCTCTTCGCATTCCACCAGCCCCGTTGCCATACAGAGATTTTCGATGTAGGGCTTCAGGGCTTTTCTGAATTCATCATCGTAGGTTCCATATACCGGGATGTCCTCACCGATATCACGCTCCGGAATGGTACTGAAATTGATACGGCTCAGCGGACCGTCGGTCAACACCTTGGAGAAATAGCGCTGCCCCTTGTCAATAGTGGTGGAAGCATTCCAGTTGAAACGGATGGTGACACGCTCGGTTACGCTCTGGGTTCCCACACGAGTCTGACCATATTGATTATCTGGGTCGAAAGCAAGACACATGATGCGGAACTGCTGATTGCCGATACCTTTCAAAGCATTAAACTGGTCTATCTCGTTGAGCGAAGTGTAAAGGAAATGTCCTTTGGCTTCAGCTGTACGCATCACGAAGGCAGGGTTGGTCATGTCGGCATCAATCTCCTGGATGATGAGGTTTTCGGGGCGCTTGCGTTTGTCCTTGTTGGCACCCTTGCGCATCATTTCGTCCTTCCATTCCTTTTCACGTTTCAGGTTTTCCGCATCTCTTTTGCGGATATCCTCCATGATGAAATCGATAGGTTTCTGAACGCAGCTCTTTCCTGCTCCGGTGCCGGCAAGCAGCACGCTGGATAGGGTTGCCTCATGCTCCACGTTGTCGATATATCTGAATCTCGTCTGCCACAGATGGGTGGCGAGAGGAGGGAAGATGGCGCAAGCCACGGCTGGCTGATAGATCTCCGGTGTCCTGGAAATCAGCAGTTCTACCAGCTTCGGCAGCTTCTTCGGCATCGGTGGAGGAGCAGGATACTCGTCTTCACTTTGAACTCCGTTACTTTGAACTTGGAACATTGAACTTTGAACTGTATGATTACCCGCCAGGCGTTCCGGGGATTTGCAATCCCCGGCAAGCAAGCTATAACCATATTGTCCAGCAAGAAAGCCCCCCGCCAGACGTTCCGGGGATTTGTAATCCCCGGCAAGCGAGCTATAACCATATTGTCCAGGAAGAAAGCCCCCCGCCAGGCGTTCCGGGGATTTGTAATCCCCGGCAAGCAAGCTCTTAGCCGCCTGCTCCGCCAAGGCATTCACCCGAATCACATCCCTAGAGAACGGCTTGGAGCTATCCCCATATTTCGCATAGAAATCATGGATAAGCTGATGGCAGTCATTCTCCTGATAATAGCTTGGCATCTTCTCAGCCACCACCTTCATCAGTTCCTCTTCGCTCATCATACGTGAGGCCCCAGCGCTCATAATGGCAAGCAGGGAGGAATGTCTTGACCCGATGGTATCAATATTCATCCCCTTCAGTCCCGCAGATTCCTGGAATAGGTCGAAGGCTATCAGATTCTTCTCACTGGCAGAATCAGAATGAATCTGTGTCATCTGTGAAATCTGTGGGAAATTCCCTTTGCCCGCAGATGTATTATCTTCAGGTCCCACAGATAACACTGATTTCACAGATTTTCCGGCATCAGGAACCTCCTCAGAATGAATCTGTGTCATCTGTGAAATCTGTGGGAAATTTACTTTGCCCGCAGACGTATTATCTTCAGGGCCCACAGATAACACAGATTTCCCAGATTTTCCGGCATTCAGAACCTCCTCAGAATGAATCTGTGTCATCTGTGAAATCTGTGGGAAATTCCCTTTGCCCCTGCCGTCAATCGTAAGCCCACGCTTCAAGAAAGCCTCTCTGCGGGCTTTGAGCTCCTCTGCGGGCAGCACCCTATACCAGTCCTTGGAACGGTAGATTTCAGAGGCTTTATCCGTGATATAGATCATTCTTTCGGGCGAGATGCAACTCTCATCATAAGGCACGCCCAGCGCCTCACAATACGCCTTCTGCGTCTCCTCGATGGTCATCCCTATCGGCATACGGATGTCGATATGCAGCTTCTTTCTGGCTGAATATTCCAGATGCAGCAGCATCCCTTTCCAGATGCCGTCGCTGCAGTTCAGCTCGCGCGCCTTCTCCAGCGCCTGCTCCACAAACTCCTTATCATCCACGTCCACGGTAGTCTGAAAAAGGAAAGCCGTAGGGTCAGCATTGCTCTGCGATCTACGGTTTTTCAGAAAACGGTAGTAGTGAGCACAACGGAAGGGCAACTGCCCCTTAATTCTCTGTCGTGCTTTGGCGAGCTGGGCATCATCAGTCCTGTCCACGCTGCGAATGGACTTCTCGCCACGAATCTGCAGCACCATCTCGTGCAGCCATGGCAGCGAGATGGTCTTGTCATACTCCGAGAGCGGCTGGCAGCTTGCGCTGCCCTTATTCCCCCCTCGGAACCCATTGAATGCAATCCAATGTTGCATCGTTTCATTTTTCATGTCCATAATAATATTAAAAAGAAATTAACGCCAAAGGCCCCCTCCTCCAGAAGAAAGCCCCTCCAGAAGGAGCGAAGAAGGAGCAAGGAAGGAGCGAAGAAGGGAGCCGAAGAAGGGAGCCGCAGAAGGGAGTCGCAGAAGGAGCAAGGAAGCCCCCTCTGAGCCACCGTTCCAGGCGTTTCCAACGCCTGGTCCCCTTCCTCAAGTCCCCCGCCAGAAGCAGGCCCCCTCCTTCTTTACCCCAGGCTCTTCACCTCGAACATCTCCGCGAGCTCCCAGTAACGATGCGCCAGGTCATGGATAAACTTCCTGCCCTTTTCGGTCCATACCAGATAGGTATGCGTCGCCGCCTTGCCCATCTTCTCCTTTCTTCCGTCGCAGTTCGGGTCCAGGAAGGCTTGATAACGGGTTCTGCTCTTCGCCAGTCCCATGTGCGCATACTCCGCATAGAGCAGATACTGCCCGCTCTGGTAATACTGCACATGCAGCGCACAGAGCGAGCGGTTCAGTTCCTGCGCCGTGATGCCCAGCTCCTTCGCCACCTGGGTGGTAGTGAAGCATGAAACGGAATCCAGCACATTGTCGCTGTAAATCGCCTTAGGCAGAAGTCCGTCCACCTGCTTCTCCAGGTTGATGACGTTCTCGCCCTGGATGGAAGCCCATCTCGTCTGCTCATCCAGCACACCGTTGAGCCTTCTGATCTCCACATCCTGCTCGCCGATGAGCTTCTTGTCAAGTCCCAACTGCACTTCCTGCTGATGCAGCAGTTTCTTCTGCTGCTCCAGCAGCACCTCCTTTTCCTTCAGGGTAGCACGGAGAATCTCCTCGGCATTGCGAATCATCTCCTCCTCGCTCTCCCCTTCATGCACCGGGATATAACCGCCCGTCTTGCGAATCTGAGGCAGCACCACCGAAGTAACCCAGTCCTTGAACTTCACCGCCGTAGCCAGTTTCGAACCGAGCACCAGGGCATAGAATCCGCTCTCGTTAACGAAGATCATCTGCGTTAAACGTTTGGCAGGAGTTCCATCCTTCTTCATGCCCACCTCTACCCATACACCACGTTTCATGGTGTCATCACATCTAACATGCTGTTTTACAGAGTCTGACGATTTTTTATATCCCAGCGCATCACACAAATCCTTAGCACAGAACCAAGGCTCGCCCTTCTCATCAGTAGCGGTACGAACCATTCCGAACTCCGGATTCTCAAAAACAGCCACCTGTGCAGCCACCTTCTTATTTTTAGAAGAGTGTGCACCACACTTGGCAGGGCTAGCAGCCTTGCTGCCCCCCACCTTCTGATTCATTAAATTTGTCATAATTAATAAATTTAAATGTAAATAATTGAACTTTTCGCAAGTCAGCCCCCTTAGAACATATCATAAAGTTCAATGTTCAATGTTCAATGTAAAAAAAATAATTGTATCAACCTTGTCAAAGACCGATGGGCTGATACGCTACGCCACTTACAACATGGCAGGAAACCTATCCCAGCAACCTGGCGATAGAAAACGCAAAAGCCCCAGACCTCAGAACCGGTATCGT
>OLIS01001133.1_pt1 | contig 19642 bp, 17 predicted proteins | sample 1601351 | NCBI WGS metagenome assembly OLIS01 (sample SAMEA2452122, study PRJEB22498) | human gut metagenome | biome: human feces; feature: human gut; material: feces | place: Australia | collected 2012
AGATTTCTTTTGATTTTCTTGGTGGTTTCGAGAAAAAAGCGTAACTTTGGCGGCAGAATTAAATGTTTAATAAGGAGAAGATTATGGCAATAGATATTAAAGTGATACCAACCCTTCGAGGAGATGAAGCTATTCGCTTTGTGAAGAGAGCGGAAGAAGTTATGAATAATAATAATCGTGTGGACTTCTCTGCAAAAGTAGCTGAAGCTCGTGCCATTTTGAGAAAGGCAGGCTTTTGATTATGGGGTTCTTATTGGAAAAATGCAAACTTGTAAAGTTGGATGACAAGATATTGGAGATTTGTCATCCGTTTACTTGTGGGGATGCAGACCTTGACGACTTCTTTCAGAATGACGCAATGCGTTATAAGAAAGAGTTGTTAGGAAAGACTTATTGTTTCATTTTGGACCAGGATCCTAAGACTATCGTTTGTATGTTTACGCTATCAAATGATAGCATTCGCGTGGATGTCATCCCCAATAATCGGGGACGTAAGTTGTCGCAAGGCATTCCAAGAGAGAAACGTATGCGTAGATACCCTGGTGTATTGATTGGAGGTTTGGGAATTAATGCAGAGTTTCGCAATCATGGTATTGGTACGGAACTTCTTGATTTATAACCCATGAGTTGTCAAAGCAAACTTTGATACTTCTCATGTCAACGTTAATTCAGATAAAAATAAAGATATGAATGTACTAGATGAAATAACTGCACTGGAGTCTGAGATAGCAGACACCAATGCTCGTATAGACAAGGTTAATGCTGAAGTAGAAGCCATTAAGCGAAAGACGATAGAGATTAGAAACCGTGTTTCCAAAATTGAAGAAGATGCGCAAAAGCAGATTTCTGACCCAAACTTCCCTGAGGCGGAGAAACAGCGAATCCTTGCGAAAATGCGAGTTCTTAAGAGTATGTAATAGTAGAGGGAAACTAATTGAAGAACATGCAGAGCAAATGCTGGGAGAGACACGCAAGGTTTTTTAGGAGAGCAACTCCTTTCGGACTGCCGAATTGACATGTACTATATAGCCATAGGGAGATGTTTCAGACATATCGCTATGGGAAGACGTAATTAGGATATCCTTACTCGCATACTTTGTGGCGAGGAGGTTGATGCCTCGTTCCTGCCATGTGACTATGTTCGCCATTTTGAAGATGGTACGGATGCGGAGGTAACGAAGACATCCCAAGCTGTCGCTTGATTGTTAAATTTTAGAAAATCAAAACTTTATTCAAAATACTGGTACGGCTAACCCATTGATAAATAGTGGGGCACGCTGTATTGGTGGTTTACAAAATAAGGAAATATGGAAAAAAATGATAAGGAACGACTTGATGTGATATGGAATAAAGGTCAAGTAGTTAAAGGCTACAATGAAAAATGTTATAGAAAGGATGCTTGTGGGGCATGGATGATTAGAGAAAAGTATGGAGATAGAACTTCCCCTTTTGGTTGGGAAATTGATCATATTTATCCTAAGTCAAAATTGTCAGAAAGCATAAGTGATGTTTCCTTGATAGATGATGTGAAAAATCTAAGACCTCTAAATTGGAAAAATAATGAATCTAAAGGTAGTGATTATCCTTCTTATCAGGCTAAGATAACTTCTGATGGTAATAAAAATGTAGAAGGTGTATATGAATATACCGTCAATGAAGAAACACAAAAAATAATAGAACAACTTTTTAAAAGAAAGTTATGTTAAGTGATTTGAATACTATAGTACAATTCTTCTCTGCTCTTTATGTGACAATTGCTATAGATAATATGATGTTCAATCGCTTTTGGACTCCGGATGTCTTTGCTGTTGTGGAAAATGCCTTGAAAAAATTTGATTTCGCTTTGAGTACGCCAAAGCAGCAAGAACTTCTAAATGTAATAAAAAATAGGTCTGTTGAGATTGATACAAGCGCAAGAAGAGAAGGGGCTTTTTATCTTATGCTCTGTGTTTCTCTTTTGATATATTTTGCCTTTGAAGGATTGCTGTCAGAGACGAATCAATGTATATGTTGTTTTGTTATATTAATGGATATGGCAATGGTTTTTGGATTATATATTATAGGGGCTTTTGAATGGAAAAGATGGTGGGAAGTCTGGTTTAGGTACATATTTGCAGTGATAGCTGCATTTGTTTGGCTATATTTGACTTCTAACGCTTCTCTGAAAATTTTGAGCATGAAAGACTTTGCCATTTCTAAAAATGTATCTATTACATTCTTGGCAAGAATATTGATAATTTTGGTGTTTCTTGTTCCCATAGTGATGCGTATTGTTATAAATTGGTTGTATTCGACTGTTTATGTCAAGTACTTGGATGTTCGGTTAACTGAAGAGTATGTTGCTTATCAAAATACGAAGAAAGCAATACGAAGCAAAAAAAAGGACTTGTGTGATTTTAGATATGATGGAGTATATAAAGAAGTCTTCTTTTCTGCTGATAAATCACAAGATAATGTTGAGACAGTGCTAGTAAATAAGCTGTTGGATTACCTTTCTTTCGCATGTAAACCTGTTAGAGTATTAGAACTTTTGTGTTATAGATTTTCTGCTGATTATAGAAATGATAACAATAATGTTAGTAAAGGTAATGAGGAAGCTTCTTATGAATTACCAGAATGAGGTATGATATGTTGCATATTTATGTGTCTCGTGATTAGCAAACAGATAACTTCTAATTAATAAAATTATAACTAGATATGAAAATTCCATTTACAGCTTCGGCTAGAACAGCCATGCTCATAGGAGCAGAGAACTTTTCTAATCCCGAAGGAGCAATTATCGAATTGGTGAAGAATGCTTATGATGCTGATTCGCCAAGTTGTTACATCCTTTTTGATGGGGAAAATGAGCATTTTTCAGATATCTATATCATAGACTTTGGAGGTGGTATGGATATTCCGACTATTAATGATTGCTGGATGCAGATTGGTACTGACAACAAGCAGCAGAATATAGAAACAGCCAATGGACGTATCAAGTCTGGTGCGAAAGGCATTGGTAGGTTTGCGTTGAATAGGCTTGGAAGTAAAGCTATTATGTACACTCATAAAGATGGACAAGATGCTTTTTCTTGGAAGGTAAATTGGAATGACTTCAATGCACCAGGAAAGAGAATCAATGAAATTATGGCAGATTTGGAAGTTGTTCCATTAGCAACTATTCAAGAAAGAATGTCTTCAGTAGCTTCACACTTTTCCATAGAGTTGCCAGATTTTGAAACAGGCACCATCCTTAATATTCAGGATTTGACAGATGTCTGGGAAGTAGACTCACTTAATCATTTGCAGGGAGCTCTTCAAGATTTGGTTCCACCTTTTAGCATGTCTAATTTCGAGCAATATTTGTATGCTATAGGTGTTGGTGAATTGGGTAAGGTAGACCGTAATTTTTATGAAGATTTTGATTATAAGGTTTCTGCCGCATATAATGGAGATGTTCTGAACTTGACTATTGCTAGAAATGAATTAGACGTAAATATCTTGACTACAGAATATAAAGATGTATTTGATTTGGAAGAAATGCAGGCTGACGATTATAGTATGGCTAGTTTTGAACGTGGATATATTTCTAAACAAATATCTCTTTTAGATTTGAATGTTGACAATGTTAAACTTTTGGAGCAAAATGCAGATAAAATAGGAAATTTTAAGTTTGATTTTTATTTTGTGAAAAGCTCCAAGTCTGATATTAGAAGTGAAAATTCTGATGCAAAGTATCCGTACCGTCTATTTTCGCCAACCCATAGGCGCTCTTGGTTAAAGAGAAATGTTGGCGTAAAAATCTATCGAGATGGATTTAGAGTGCGCTCCTATGGAGAAAATGGTGACGATTGGCTTCATTTGAGTGACCGTTATGCAAAGAACCCAGTTGGAGCTGGTCATCGAAAGGGTGGCTATCACATTAGGCAAAACCAAATTGTGGGTGCAGTCGGAATCTCTCGTATAGACAATGTCTTTTTGCAGGATAAGTCAGGTCGTGAAGGTCTTCAAGAAAATGATGTCTTTGACGTTTTCAAAGAAATACTTTTGGGTATTATTAACCAGATGGAGGTTGATAGAAATACGATTATGTATAGTTTGTCAAAACTATATGACATCAAGCATCCAAAAGAAAAGTCTAAGAAAGACGCAGATCAGGCACAGAAGGATGGTTATGTAACAGTTGAGGCTTTCAATGCTGTAAGTAATGGTTACACAGTATTGAAGGAAGAACTGGAGGAAAAAGAGGTTGAAATGCGTTTGCTTAGGAATTTGGCTAGTACGGGTTTGATTATAACTTCTTTTTCACATGAATTGAAGAATTTCAAGGCTATTGCAGAAACTCGTTCTGATACATTAATAGGTATGTTGAAAGGTATTGTAAGCGAAGAAGAATTACTCAGTAAGGGGTATGGTCCATACGATAATCCATATAGATTTGCAAAAGAGCTGAAAATTAAAGACCAGCAAATTAAAAGTTGGTTGGAATTTTCTATTAATTCGATTTCAAACTATAAGAAAGATAAGACATGGATACATCTTGATGAATATTTCAAAATGTTCTATAGTACATGGTTTGGTGTTACAAAAGAATTAAACATTAAACTCTCTTGTGATGAGGGATTCGTTCCCCAAATGTGTGTTTATGCTTCTGTTATGGACTTTGACACCATATTCAATAATTTAATCTCAAATTCAATCTATGCGATTAAAGAAAAGAAAGATATTGATAATCGAGAGATAAAAATTTCGGGAACTATAATAGATGATACTATATCAATTAAGTTTTTAGATACAGGAAAGGGATTAGACAAAAAATATAAAGATAATCCGTCTCTCATTTTTGATGCGTTTGAATCTTCTAAAGTGGATAAAAATGGTGTTAAAATTGGAACAGGATTAGGATTGTATATTGTAAAGTCTACTTTGGGCGAATATAAAAATAGTGAGATTCGCATTCTTCCTGTGAATGATGGGTTTTGTATTGAGATAAAAATTAAAAATGGTATTTAGATGGAAAGAAAAATAAGGTTAGGCTATTTAGATGAGGACTATCTACATAGAAGTTCCTTCTATCAGCATTTCAAAGATAATTTTGAGGTTATTACTTGGGATAATTTTGAAGAAATAAGAACATTGGAGCAATTAAGAAAGGAAATTGATGAACAGGAAATAGAGGTTCTGGCAGTAGATTATAAGTTGGCGGAAAATGGAGATGTATGCTATAATGGGGATGAAGTTGTACAAATGTTGTATAATAGCAAACGCTATTTTCCTGTATTTATGGTTACTTCTCATATAACGTCTGCTTTGGCAAAAATGGATAATGTGTTTCTGGTAAATGATAAAAGTAACTTTTTCAAGAATGAGAATTACCCAGATATCGTTCAAAAGATAGAAGGTGCAGTAGCGGCTTATCATAGAATTGTTGAACATAAATCGAATAGGGCACGTGATTTGGAGATGATGCAGATGTCTAATGAAGGGCTTACACCACAAGAAGAAAATGAGTTGCTTAATATTCATATGGAATTAAATGCAATAGATCCACAGCTGAATCCTATAAATCCAGATATGCTTCAGACCCAATCGTTGAGAAAATTGCAAGAGTTAGTAAAGAACTCAAGAGAATTATTGAAATCATTAAGTTAATATGAAATTTCGTGAAGTATGTCCTAAGCGTAGTTTGGACGTTGTTGAAAGAACCAACTATCGGGACTATCGTGATAGCCTCCGTGCCGATTTTAATAATCGATGTGGGTATTGTAATGATTTGGATGAACCAAGAAAAGAATATTTTGAGATAGATCATTTGGTTCCGCAAAAGATAATGGTGAATAAGAAAAAAAATGATTACCAGAATCTTGTTTATACTTGCCATTCTTGCAATAATGCAAAAAGAAAAAAGTGGCCAAGTGGCGATGAAAATATACCAATAGTTGGAGAAGAGGGATGGATAGATCCATGTTCGGAAGAATATGATAAGCAATTCTCTAGAGATGATAACGGAAATATAATTCCTCTTACTCCGATAGGGAAATGGATGTATAATAATTTGAAATTATATAAACCACAGCATAATATCTTATGGAATATTGAACAGTTGGATATGATTTGTCAAGATTTTGCAGAAAAATTAGCAGGCAATCCTAATGAATTGGTCATAAAAGATAAGTTGTTAGAATGTTTGCTAGAATATAGAAATTTCTCAAAACGATTATTTAGGTAATGTTACAACGAATATTTCCGTTTTTGAAACGTAATTTGCCCCAAGATCCTTTCTTAATTAATAGAATCTTCGTATCTGTATATCTTATATATAATAAGGTCGAGTCGTATAATCAATTTATAGAAAGATATGTAATTTCTGAAACAGACAAAGATTATGAGGAGTTAGGAAAGGTACTTGTCTTTCTGAATAAGCAAAACGTTAAGATGATAGATATGGAGGATATGATAAAGCTCTTTGAGTTTGTTATATCTCCATCGGATAGAATCGTGACGGGGGCTATCTATACGCCCAAGAAAATCAGAAAATATATACTTGATGCTTGTCTTCGTAAGAACACAGACTTATTACAAATTCGTGTAGCTGATATTGCTTGTGGATGTGGAGGCTTTCTGATGGACGCTGCCAGAATGATTCATAGGACTACAAAAATGCCTTATCGAGATATTTTCAAAAGATGTATTTATGGCATAGATATCCAGAATTATTCTATAGAAAGGTGTCAGATACTTTTAAATCTATTGGCTTTGACAGAAGGTGAAATCGTGGATTTTGAATTCAATCTGTTGTGTGCTGATACGTTGGATTTCAAATCGGATGCATGGAACTCTAATTTTTCTCACTTTGATGTAATCGTGGGTAATCCGCCTTATGTCTGTGGTAGAAATATGGAGGATGATACCAGGTTGAAGACTAAATGGTATGAGGTATGTGATTCAGGTTCTACTGATTTATACATTCCTTTTTTCCAGATTGCTGTGGAGATGTTGAATGATGAGGGGAAGATAGGGTATATTACGATGAATTCTTTTCTGAAGAGTTTGAATGCTCGTAAGCTGAGGGCATTTTTCGTTGATAATCAGTTTGATATTCATATTGTTGATTTTCGGGGGTATCAAGTGTTTAAGGGCAAAAGTACTTATACCTGTTTGTTTTTCTTGGAAAAGGAAAAGAGCAAAGCTCTCCATTATAGTTGCGATGAGCAGGTGAAACTTGCCAAGCGAATGCATTATGAGGACATACCTTGGAATTTGCTGGATGCAGAGAAAGGATGGAACTTGAATCAAAATAATGTGGCTAATAAAATAGAGTCTGTTGGCACACCTTTGTTTGAGTTTTGCCAAACTCGCCATGGTATTGCGACATTGAGTAATAAGACTTATATATTCTTGCCCAACAAGGAAGATGATAAGTATTATTATCTAGAAAAAGAAGACGTGAGCTATCCTATAGAGAAGACTCTCTGTAAAGACATAGTGAATTCTAATAAATTGAATTCAGAAAAGGCTCTTGTTGATCTTGTTCATAAGGCTATATTTCCTTATGTGATTGACAAGAGTGGTAAGGCTGTTTTGATTAAAGAGGAGGTTATACAAGCAAAATATCCTTGTGCGTATTCATATCTGCAATCTCAAAGGGAAACATTGGATAAACGAGATAAAGGAAAGGTTGGGGATTATCCAGCATGGTATGCTTATGGTCGGACGCAATCGTTGGTAATGCCTGCAATCAAGATGTTTTTCCCGAAAATTGCTAATAAGCCATTAAACTGCGTTATTGTAGAAAATTCAAACTTGCTGTTATACAATGGCATGGCGTTCGTGGGTGATGATATGCGAAAGATGAAGATTTTGCAGAAGGTGTTGGAGTCTGATATTTTTTGGAACTATGTTGTAGCTAACAGTAAGCCTTACACATCAGGATATTATTCGTTGAATGGTTCAAACATCAAAAACTTTGGTGTTCCTAAGTTTACTAAAGCAGAAGAGGAAGAACTTCTTAGATTGGAAGACAAAGGAGCCGTTAATCAATGGCTATCGTCTTTCTATGAGTAAATATAGGGCATATTATTTGAAATATGATGATTTCCAATGTAAATACAAAAGAATTAGTCATTTTATTTGGTGGTTTGATAAAAAAGTCGTAACTTTGGAAATTATTATTTGTAAATAATGACAAGTATGGCAAACGACAATAATAACATACAGATTACTGATGAGTCTCAAATTGTTCTCTATCAGCCAAATGAAAGCATCTCTCTTCAAGTGAAGATTGATGCAAGCCATGATACTGTATGGCTTACTCAGCAGCAAATAGCTGACCTTTTCGGTACAAAACGACCAGCTATAACAAAGCATTTGAGAAATATCTTCAACAGTGGTGAACTTGAACAAAATTCAGTTAGTTCCATATTGGAACATACTGCGGCTGATGGGAAAACCTATAAAACGCAGTTTTACAATCTTGATGCTATTATTTCTGTTGGCTATCGTGTAAATAGCATCAATGCTACGGCCTTTCGTAGATGGGCAACTCGTGTCCTCAAGAATTACTTGTTAAAAGGTTATTCTGTAAATCAACAATTGTTGGCGATGCAGCGACAGTTTGATTCTCGATTGGAAGAGCATAGTCTGCGTATGACACGAATTGAAGACAAACAGGCAGAACAACAGGAGCAGCTTGACTTCTTTATTCGTACATCTACACCTCCTGCAGAAATGGTTTTCTTTGAGGGGGACTTCTATACGGCACGTGTGGCATTGGAAAATTTGGTTAGTTCGGCAAATCATCGTGTAATTGTTATTGATGCTTATGTATCAGCCTTGACTCTTGACTTTCTGAACATTAGAAAATCTGGAGTGGAAGCAATTATCTATACAGTAGGTGTCGGTCAGGGAATGCAACGATTGATGGAGGAGCATGATAGGTTGTTCCCTGATGCTCATATTGATATCAGAAAATGGAGCAAAGAGTCACATGACCGCTGGCTTGTCATTGATGATACGCTTTATCATTGTGGTCATTCGTTAAATGCAAATGGTGGACACAAAATCTCGGCTATAACAAGAATGGGTATATCGCCAGAAGATATTCTTTCTGTTGTTGGCTAAAAAGTATTTTATCATTTGTATAACAATTAATCATATACGCTATAAGGTTGGCGGGGCATCAAAGCCCTCGCCATGTTTTGCGGGATGGGACCGCCTGGGAATAGCAGTTTATAGTTTACAGTTAATAGTTTATAGTTTACGGTTGATTTCGTGGTTATTTGCTGATAACTTGCAGATTTCTTGTGATTTTCTTGGTGGTTTCGAGAAAAAAGCGTAACTTTGGCGGCAAGTTATATAAACTAAATAATAGGAGATAAGATTATGGCAATAGCTATTAAAACAATTCCAGTATTGACTGGTGATGTTGCAGAGCGCTTTATAGAGATTGCAGAGAGTAGTAGAAATACTGCCACAACTGTGATTCCTGAAGGAGCACAAGATGCAATCCGTCGTATGATGGAACGCTCAAAAAATGTAAAGATAAAACTTCCTCTTTAATTAAATTGGCTGGTGAATAATTATCAATTTGATATTATGGAAAGATGCGACTTCATGCCTTTGACCGCAGAACTTGCATCTTTGCCTTTTTGTTGTGGTGAAACAGAAGGAGATAAAGACCTGGAAGACTTCTTTCATCACAATGCCTTGTTGTATGCTCAAGAGCGACTTGGTAAGACTTATTGCTTTGTCAACAATGAAGGTGAGTTCTCTGAAATCGTTGCATTCTTTACTGTATCGAATGATAGTGTAAAGACAACTTTTATTCCAAAACCTTCTGCTAATAAGGTTCAACGAACTATACCAGGTCAAAAACATCTTCGTACTTATCCTGCCGTATTATTGGGAAGACTAGGGGTTAATAAGAAATATCAAGGACGAAATTTCTTAGTTGGTCAACAAGTGATGAACTTTATCAAGACGTGGTTTGTACAGGAGGATAACAAAACAGGATGTAGATTCTTGGTTGTTGATGCGTATAATCAGCCAAAAGTTCTTAGCTTTTATGAGCGCAACAAGTTCAAGTATCTATATGCCACAGAAGAATTAGAAAGAGCAGAACAGCATTTTCCGGAAACTTCTCCTGTTTATACCAGGCTCATGTTCTTGGATTTATTGCATACTCAGATATTGGAATATCCTAATGTAATTAAGTAAAATTGTTTGGTTAATATATTCTGATGAACTTCTTCTTGCTTTTAATATGGTTGTTCTCTTCACTATCCTAAACCGAATCACCGGCCTTGTGGGGATATTGATATCTTCCTGATGGATAAGGAGGGAAGGCATGACGAGGAGATGGTGAAGGCTATCGATGACGTGGTTGCGTTCTTAATGTATCGCCAGTGATGCTACGCCTATCGTGGAGCATACGGATAAAGTGGTGTATCTGGAGGATGGTCAGATTGCTGACGTCAGGGTAGGTGAGGAGTTGAATATCATCAACCTGGAGCATTCTGCCTGTCATTACGATATCAAGGCCGTGGATCTGGACATCAGCAAACTGAGCAAGGGTGGTTTTGATCACTTTATGCTGAAGGAGATTTATGACCAGCCTAACTGTCTGAAGGATTGTATGAGTGGTCGCCTCTTTGCTGACAAGGAACATCCTGAGAACAACCGCATCGTTCTTTCTGCGCTTCGTGATTATCGTGACCGACTGGTTCAGGCGAAGCATATCATCATCGTGGCGTGGGGTCTTCCATAGCCCGTGAAACGGATACGGGTATCTTATGCATAGCGATGGCATTTATATAGCCCAGGTATGGGCAATATAATGCCATCTTGAGATAATATAGAGTATCTGTAAGCAGCTTTGCATTTATACCTTGCATAATTAAAAAACGCGTAACAAATGATTAAACTAATCAAATGTTGATTTTGTATTAAAAACTATTGGTATGAAGATTAAGTTCATAGACGGGGAAGAGAATATCCCTATAATAGAAAACGCAGCCCAGCTAGAGTCTTCTGTATTTAAAAATCAATACATTCTTGCTGATAAAATATTCAAGACTCTTAAGAAAGATGCCAACGCACGGAAGTATAACAATATAATTGGCTTCTGCGGTGATCGTGGCACCGGAAAGACTTCATGCATGATGAGTTTCAGAGAACAATGCATGAGTTCGTATGAAGACTGTTTCTTTATTAAGGAAATCGACCCATCCTTTTTTGATGAAACACACAACATTATTGAGCTCACTGTAGGAAATATGTATTCTGTTCTGACTTCTGAGCAGGAATATAACGACAATGTTCGTGACGATCTTGTATGTCAGTTTAACAAGGTCATGATATATATGAAATACCTTGCAAAGCCAGAAGATAAAGAGCACTACTATGATGGGTTACAAGAATTAGAGGCTTTGTCTGTGGGATTGACTCTTAAAGAAAGTATTGAGACCTTGGTAAATCGATTCCTTGAGTATGTAGGAAAAGATTATTTAGTTATAACAATAGATGACCTGGATTTAAATATTCAAGGAGCATACCTTATGTCTGAGCATATACGTAAGTATTTGACCAATCAAAAATGCATCATCATGCTAAGTGTTAAGGTAGAACAACTTATCAATGCTGTTCAGCGTAATATGCAAAATATCCAAAAGGTTGACGCTAAAGACAGTCATGAGATGGCAGTAAAATATGTTACAAAACTAATCCCTGTAAGTAGTCGCGTAAATATGCCCTTGTTGGAGGATTATTGTGATTATGAGTTGGAATACATTTACAAGGATGATGACGGCAATGATAAAGCGGAAGAATACCATTCGGTAAAGGAGGCAATTACCCACTCTATTTTTTGGAGGACAGGCTATTTGTTTTATAACAGCCATGGCCGTAGTTCTCTGATTGTCCCCAAAAGTCTACGTTCTTTACGTCAATTAATACATTTGTTGTATAGAATGCCTCTGCATGACAAAGGTAAACCAGAGGAACACAAACAGAACCAAAAACAATTTAAGCAATATTTCTTCAATACATGGACTCAACAGTTGAAAGAGGAATATCGTGTAATGGCACATAAGCTTGTGGAGATAGAATCGGACATAGCTTTTAATAAGGCTGTAATAGCGAATTTGGTTCAACTGCCTCAATTACAGAATAGTACAAGATTTCGCACTATTGCCGATACTGCAAATTATGCATATAATGTATCTTTAGGTGATGTTATGCGCATTTTGGAGTATATCAGTCAAGATGAGAGCGATGTTCAGTTGCAACTCCTGTTGTTTTTTGTACGTTCCTTATATTCTATAAAAATGTATGAGAACTATGATTATATTACAGAGAATATATCTTCAAACCTACATCCCAAACCAACTAATGCTGAACAAGCAGGAGAGATTTATTCCTCAGACATTTTGTTTGATACATCTAACAAAATGCAGAAGTTGGTAAATGGTCAGTATTTCAGTTTTGAGCCAGATGAAGTTCTCCCACCTCAGACGATAGAAGGAGCAAAGAACCAAAGTCGCGATTACAAATTAATAAATGGTGGTGTATTGATTGATGAAATTAGCAAACTAAGAGATAATCAAAATAATGTTGATGAGGATTTTAAAAGGAGATTCCAGTTGGTTGAGTTCTTTATATTGTCTGTATCGCGTGCGGCAAGCATAAAAACAAAGACAGATACTCTCGAACTGAAACGTAATACATTTGAGCCATCGTATTTGTTACCTTTTAATCCTTCTGTCAAAAACTTGGTATTTGATGTCCTATCACCATTCTATAACATATTAAACTTAGAAAATACATACAATCGTTTTGACAGTTGTTTTAATCAAGATGGGAATAATCTTTCCATTTATGATTTTGCAAAGTCACAAGATTGGAGTCTACTGAACCAACTATTAGAAAGTAACAATAGGGAATATGACGATGATGCCACTCATGGATTCTTGTCCGATGCTATCATACGCAATGCAGAGGTCTTGAGAGCATTATCAGAGCGTATCAAAAGCGTACGTTTCGAGAGATTTTCTGGCAATAGCAAGGAATGTATCAGGGCTTTTTATAAAAAGATTCGAAATACCGGTATGAGTACATACCCTAAGATGAAAGATGAAACACCGTATCAGATTTGCTTTATGTTTTTAGATGCGTTAGATAACGTTTTGTTAAATTGTAATTCTGAGTCTTTTGATGCAATATACGGACGCAATCAAGATGCACTGGATATTTACGCCACGCTTTTTGCTTCTGCTGAATACGCCCAAAGTACTATTCTTAGTCGTATAAGAACAGGACTACCTATGTTGTATAATAAAATGTCAAAAGCTGAATGGAAGAATTATTTCCATGATGGAGAACGATATACTCGCGAACAAATAATATCTATAATAAGAGAAATACAAGAACGATAATTATGAATTTGCTAATATCTGCAATTCGTACTATATTTTATTATATTGATGTTGGCACTCTGCAGAAGGATATCAATCATCATACAAACTCTTTTTTAAAGGGTGATTTTGCAGAGCTGGCTTCGTGGATAGCTCGATCATTCACGAAGAGTGAACTGACATGCTTGCAAAAATATATACAGCAACAAACAGGTTGTAATAAAAATCAGAATTGGCACCAGATGATAAATTTATTGCCATTATTTGCAAATACATGTCTTATAAATAAAAATGGATGTCCATATGTTCTGTTTGAAGAAATCCAAAACTGGCGACAACTTTCGTTGTTGATTGGAGAAGATGTGTTGACGACTTCATTTCTTGCTTTTGACGTGGTAAAAAGCAATGGTGTTTCGCCTACCTCTTTTGCTTGGCCAAATATAATTTCACACACAAAAGAAGAAATCAATGAGGAACTTGATAAAGGATTATGTGACACACATGCTCATTTGAAAGCTTCCGCTGATATATTTGAGTTGACATGGTTGGATTTTATGAACCGTTTGATTAATAGAGATGAAGACTATCAAAAAGTAATCTACATAGCTGATGCCCAAGTGAATTACCGTAGAAATCAGCAAAGCTATGAATTTAGAAAAATGATACAAACGGCAGCCATTCTCAGGCTACATATCTTCGAGTATCTATATGAAAAAAAGTTAGTAAAAACAAATGCGGAGATTTGCAAAATTATAGAGAATGACATTTCACGTACTCAATACTTAAGCGAGGCTGAAAGTAGAGTAAGATGTTATCAAACAAAAGACAATAAGCTTTTTGGTGTAGTGCATGATTATGCCTTGTTGAAATTAACTTCCTCAAGCGCCTATGCCGTTCATGAAGGTGAACGTTCTCTTATATTTGATTTTTTTCGAAGATATTTCAAAAACGACCAGTATGTGAAAAAAATAGCAGATTTATTCTTTCTGTATATCTCATTGAAGATAAGAATACGTAAAGAATTTGTTCAGACCAACCCATTATATGGTTTTGCTAATTTCAAGATTTATGAATCTAGAAAAACAAAGTTCTGTTCTGATTCTTACAAGAACATTTTTCCTTTATATGCTGTCCAGTCATGCATCAGGAAAGATGTCCCAGATGCGTTAGAATCTCGTGTCACCCCAATTGAAATACCAAATCATAATATAAGAAAGTGTATTGATGGTCTAACTACGAGATTGGATATAGACGACAAAAATCTAACTTTTGTTATTCATTTTGTAAAGATGAGTGAGCAAGTTGTACATAGGAAACTTTATGGTACAAGGTATGATTACAATCAAACGTATCGTAAAGAAATAGATAGAGTTTTAGAAGATACCCAAAAACGTAATACGGCAAGACCTATAACAGATGAACCAGTATATAAGATTGTAGGTATTGATGCCGCAGGAGCAGAAATAGACTGTTCGCCAGCAGTTTTTGGACAAGTATATAGATATGCTCGTTTAAGAGGAATGACAAACCTAACATATCATGTAGGTGAGGATTTCTATGATTTATGTGATGGACTACGATCCATCGATGATTCTATACGTTTCCTTAATATGGATGAAGGTAGTCGTTTGGGGCATGCCATTGCATTAGGCTTAGATCCTAAAACATATTATGAACGTAGATGTTTTCAAACAGTAATGACACAACAAAGGTTGTTGGACACATTGGTATGGATTTATTGGAAAGCACACAGAAAAGAGATTGTTATTTCAAACGAATATGCGAAGGAGTTACTGGCTAAAATACAACAATTATATAATAAGATAGGATATAGAATACCATTTGATGTAGACGTATATATGAAATCAATGGTATTAAGGAGTGACAATCTGGACACGACAGAAAAACAATCTTTATGGAGAAAAGCTGCATTGTGTCAAGATATACAATGCCAAGAAGCACGTACGAACGAGTCGGCTATTGCATTATGTCATGAGTTCCTAACTGACAAAAATATTTGGGAGAAAGGTAATAAAATTGAAATATTCACTTATCGCGATGAAATAGTCAAAATAGTTTCAGACCTACAAATCGTCTTGCTATCATTGATTTTGGACAAACATATTGTTGTTGAAACCAATCCGTCTTCAAACGTAGTCATTGGACCAATTGATGGATATGATAGTCATACTGTTCATAAGTTTATAAAAGATGGTATAAGAGCAACAATTAACACTGATGACAAAGGAATTTTTTCCACATCATTGCCTAATGAGTATTCGTTATTTGCATGTTCTGTAAAAAACAATAATGCAGACGCCTCAGATATTGTAAAAAAAATCAAAATCCTAAGAGAAGAAGCTGAGAAAAGTAGATTTACACCGCAAAAAATAAAATAAATTTCTGATTATTAGTAAACCATCGCCTAACCCCGTATTGTGCGCCTAGATAAAGTTTCGTACCTTTGTACCGTGAGTATGTTTTGTCGCCAGTAATTTTAAACGTAAGTATAATGTACTGCGACAAAGACTTTCAGACATTCTGGTTCCGCTACAAGACGGAAGGGGAGCCACATGGAATTTCAATTAATTCCTTTTGTATTAACCTAGGTGTTCCATATAAGCAATTCTATGCGTGGTTCATGAAGCATGCCAAGGATACTGTTATCCCTGTTGAAATAGAAGGAGCACCTACAGATGAAGAGACAGATGATGTTGAAGTCCCACCTCAGCCAGCATCTAAGCCAAAAGCAAAGAAGTCGAAGGGTGGCATACTCATTACCATCCAAACGACGGATGGTTTGTTTGTCATTGCTTTTGAAAGTTTTGATTGTGATTTTTCCTTCTTGATGTAATTGGGCAATCGCGTCTTTAACACCTTGTGTCTTTAGCTCGCCGATAATAAAGTCGGTGGTGTGGATAGACAAAGGAAGCTCACAGAATCGTTTCAAAAGTCCAATATTCCATAAGTCTATGAATATATTGGTATCGCTGATTACTATTTCCATTAGGCAAGAACGAAATTATGTAATACTTCCTCTGTCGTTTTGTTGAGTAAGACGGCAGCCTTGGATTCTGTAATCAAGCCACTTGACAGGGCACGATAGATAAGGTTCTCGAATCTGGTGCTGTGCTCGTCATCAATGATGCTCTTCTCTACTGGGAAGCATCCTATAGTCATGTTAAGTGTTGAATGTTAAGTGTTGATTTTTGAAGACTAATTATTGAAGAAATAATTTCTTTAGAATGAAGAAAATAGAACTTTTTGATTACCAAGAGGATATGAAAGCACGGATAGAGAAGGCTTTGTGCCTTCATCGTTCCGTGATGGCACAAATGCCAACGGGAACTGGAAAAACGGTTCTACTCGCTTCGGTCGTAGAATCGTTTTTGAGGGAACATTCCAATTGTAAAGTTTGGATTGTTGCCCATAGAAGGGAGTTGGTTTCTCAGATTCGAGAAACTATTGAAAGAGTCTTTTCTAAAATCACCCCGTCCCTCTTTACCATTAAAGAGGGCTCCACCTCTCACCCCGACCCTCTCTCCTCAGGAGCGAGGGAGGAAACCGCTCCTCCTCGTCGCTCGGAACCGCTACGCTCTAAGGTTGGCGGACCATCAAAGGTCTCGCCAGATTGTTTGTCGGCTAGCGCATTCAATGTTCCTATCAAGGCTGTGTCGATACAATGGTTGTCGAAGCACTATGACGAGATAGAGGAAGAGCCGGGGATGATTGTGATTGACGAGGCACACCATGCGCTTGCCAAAACTTACAAGGAGATGTGGGAGAGATTCCCGAAGGCTAAGTTCCTGGGACTGACGGCTACACCTTGTCGATTGAACGGTAAGGGTTTCACAGACCTGTTTGATGTGTTGGTGCAGTCGTGGGATGTTCCTGAGTTTATCAGCAAGGGAAGATTGGCGACATACGATTTCGTGAGCATCAAGTCGGATGGTGTGACGCAACGGCTCATTGACTCCTTGCAGAAGCGAGGTGCAGATGGTGACTACCAGAACAAGGAAATGGATATGTTGCTGAATAAGAAGCCGAGCATCGAAAGGCTCTATCGGAGCTTGGAAGAATTTGGTAAGGACAGAAAGGGCATCGTGTATGCCATCAATATCAGTCATGCTCAGAAAATCGCAAAACTGTATCAGGATTATGGAGTGAAAGCCATTGCCATAGACTCGAAGACTCCTGCCACGGAAAGACAGCAAGACATTGAAGCTTTCAAGAAAGGTGACATCCAAGTGCTGGTGAATGTGGACATTTTCTCGGAGGGATTTGACTGTCCGGATGTGGAGTTTGTACAGTTGGCTCGACCTACGTTGTCGCTTGCCAAGTACCTGCAGATGGTGGGACGAGGACTGCGAGTAGCCAAAGGAAAGAAGAACTGCGTGATTATAGATAATGTGGGACTGTATCGGGTGTTCGGGTTGCCTTCGCAGGTATGGAACTGGAATGCGATGTTTGAAGGAAAGCTGAAAGTTGGCAAGAAAAAGGAGGCAGCCAAGGAAAGAGAGTTTTTCCTGATGAGCAAGGTGCAAGATGATATTCCGATTCATCCAGACTCGGAAATGATGATGGTGATGAGCCATGAGGAATTGCTCCAAACGATACAGTATCGTGAGTTTGTGGATAGCAAAGGGGAGTTTGCCATCATCAAGCTGCCTGATGGAAAGATGACGGTAGTGAACCGACAAGGAGAACAAGTACTGGAGCCAGGCGATTACTATGACATGAAACTGCTGGATGGCAACATCCTGTTCTACCGGCCTCGCAGAAAGGCGAAATGCTATTATGACCTGTTGGCAAAAGCTGTCATCGACGATGGCACTAACGTAGCAGAAGCTCCCCATGTTGTCAACATCAAAGGATGGGAGTTTATAGAATATAACGACATCTTCATGTCTCGAACCCAAGAAGAATTTTCTTTGCCCTATCGTCCTTCACAATATGATTTTCTGAATTATGGGTATTATATGATATACAGATCCAGACTTTCTGCTACTGGTTGTCAAGTATGGTACTATTATGAGGGTAGTGAAGGGAAGATGCGCATGGGCCATGAAGAGAGCAGGAATGTATGTTTCCTGCGTAATGATTACGAACATGTGTATTGGTTATGTGCAGTCCTGTATGGTGAACGTATCGTTGTCATGGACAGCAAAGAGAACTACTACCTGGTAGATTCAAGTTTGAAGAAGACCTATATAGGGTGCAATCAGCCAAAGAATGAAAATGAAGATTTGAATTTTGTCATGCCTCGGATTGGCAAGAAATACTATCAAGAGGCGATGTTACAGAAGAAGGAAATGGAAGCAAGTGAGTTGCTTCTTTTGCATGAGAAGTCAGAGGCAGGTCATGTGGAATTGTATCAGGCCGGAAAGAAATGGGGGTTAAAGGTAGATGGTAAAGTTATCGTGCCACCCCTCTACCACCATATAGCGCTACCTGTCGGTGCCTATTGCGCCTTTGAGCAGATTCCTAGACATTGGGGTGTTATGACATTAAAAGGAAAAGTGATTGTTGATGCCAAATATGAAAAGGTGGAGATTCGTGATAATGGAATCGCCGTGCTAACAGGCATCCTGGGCAAAACACAGACCATCCATCTGAAATAAGAGATAGAGTCTTTCTGATGATCCTCTATCTCCTCAGGAAACAAATTGAGTTCTACATATTTTGCTTGGTTTCCTTTTGAATCTTTTTTCATTTTTATGAGTCTCCTATATATATGAATCTCCTATATATTTAATGGATATCAGACTCTTCTGCTACAGATGCTTTGTTTTCCTTGGGTTGTGGGTTGGGTACGAAGCCCAGAATGGCAACCAGACAACTCATCAAAGGACTGATGATGTTGAAGAAGCAGAAGGGAAGATAGACCAGGGTCGGGATGCCAAGAACTGTACTCTGCGTCATACCGCAGGCTGTCCATGGAACCAGCACGCTCGTCACGGTAGCACTATCCTCTGTACTTCGGCTCAAGAGTTCAGGTCGGTAACCTCGTTCGGCATACTCATCCTTGTAGATAGATGCATTCATGATGATACTCAGGAACTGGTCACCCATTACGAGATTGAGCAAGACGCCTGATGTCACGGTACTGCAGACAAGCGAGATGGTACTGTGGATGCTTTTCAGGAGCATGTGGGTGATGGCGTGGAGCATGCCGCTGGCTACCATACATGATCCGAAGCACATGGCACAGAGGATGAGCCAGATGGTATTGAGCATGCCAGCCATGCCTCGGG
>OLIS01001138.1_pt1 | contig 19586 bp, 17 predicted proteins | sample 1601351 | NCBI WGS metagenome assembly OLIS01 (sample SAMEA2452122, study PRJEB22498) | human gut metagenome | biome: human feces; feature: human gut; material: feces | place: Australia | collected 2012
AATTAATTAATTGATTTCCTCCATACCCTACCGGAAGAAACTGCGTGATCACCTCTGAACCGTCAATATTTAAAAATAAAGCTGTGAATCCCTCTCCCATATCAAATTCTCCACACCAATATTCTCCACTCTTTTGCAATTCATAACGTTCCGTATAACTACGAATTTCTACATGCTTTGCCCTCGGATAATGCAAATGAAAGGAAACCTTTCCTTCTCCTGTGATCACATAAGGTTTTAAAAGTATTTCTTTCGAAGGGCGTTTATATTTCACCTCATCATCCACTGTTGGTCGTAACCGCTTCTGAAACGACACAAAATCCGACTGATATACCTGTTTCATCTTCTCTCCTCCTCTTTAACTAAAAATGAAAACATTGCCTCAAGTTGTCTATCCCACAGAAAAATATCATGTGCTCCATCCACTTCTGATGCTTCAATATGAACCCCTTCTTGTTCCAATCTTTTTGCAAAAGCTCGATCTTGTTCTAATACCAACGGATCTTCATTTCCCCAAGACATAAATATATCCGGTATCTCTTTTTTCTCTCTCAATACCTTTTCCAATGCCCCGCTGCAAGAAACATCACTCTTTAAATATTGCTCTTTGCTTCCATATATCATATCCAAAAACGTTGGATCAACCTGATTGATAGGATTTTTCAACGCTTCATACAGATCAACCGCCGGCGAGAGTGTCGCGATTTTAGAAAATTCATCAGATTTTGTAAAACCTGTAACAAATGCTCCATGTCCCCCCATTGAAATTCCACCTATAAAAGTATCTTCTCGTTTATGTGAAAGAGGAAATGTTTCTCTTGTTACTTTTATCAATTCTTCTTCTACGAATTTTCGATAATTATTCATTCCATCCCCTCGATCTGCATAAAGGGAATTATCTCCGTCACATAATACAATTGCTAATCCTTTTAACAGCGTCTGCGATCTTAAATTTAAAAAATGAACTAATTCCTTTGCATTTCCTGTAATGCCATGTAAAAAATATAAAGTTTTGCATGGCAACATATGCTCTCCGAATCCCTCATGACTTGGCAATAACACCTGTATTGTAACGGCTTTCCTCAATGCTTCTGATTTGTATTGCATTTCTATATAAGACATGTATCCTTCTCCTCTTTAATTTCTATATTTCTTATCTTCAGATCACTGATTTTCCATTCTCCGAAAATACGTTTTCTATAAACTTCTTTACGACTTGATAGTATCGATCAAATTCTATAATCTCTAATGTATGGTCTTTCCCTTTAAAGATTTCTATATAACTTTTTGGGTTTTTTAATACTGAATAAATATGCTGTCCCATTTCAACAGGAACCGTCCTGTCTTGATCACCATGCATAACGAGTACCGGTGCATTTATCTGTGCCGCAATTTCTACCGGATTATTTTTTGTCAGATCAATCCCTTTTTTCTTTCCTTGTTGCACTACATTCCCAAGAAATAGATTTGGCAAAGGACTTAAGGTTTTATAAAATGGCTTGATTACATTTGCCACACAATCCGGGCTGCTGTCTTCAATAATCGCATCCACTTCCCTTGTGTACTTCTGACTGTTAAGAACTGACATCGCTCCCATCGAAGCTCCGCACAATACAATCTTTATGTCTTCTCCGAATCTTTCCCTTGCCCAATCTATCAGTTTGGCTACATCCGAGCCTTCTTTCTCTCCAAAAGTTCCCTGCTCGCCCTTGCTCATTCCAAAAGCTCTCTGATCAAATAGAACCGTAGAAAATCCTAACTTCCGTAATATTTCTGCATGTGGCACCATGACATATCTGTTCTGCCCAAACCCATGAGCTACAATCGCAATGCCTTTGGGATTTTCAATCGGATGGTATTCTGCATGAATGATGTGCTCTTCATTTTTAACAGTGAATTCTTCCTTAATCCATGTTTCGTAATATTCCATATCATATCCAAATAAACTCTTCACCTCCTCATACACTTTTTCTTTTGTAGGTGCAAATTTGGCTGGTGTAGCAAAAATAATCTTTCCAATGAACCTAACCATAAGGAAACTAATAAAACAATACAGCACAATTCCTCCTACAATTAAACCACCTATCACCTTCATAGTTTTCTCCTCCTTCTTAAGCTAGTCAAATCATATCTTCTCTTTTTTCCATTTTCAACGTTTTTGTATGTTTTGCACAAAAAAATAGCAGCTTGCATAATCTATGCTTACTGCTATGTACAATAATAACAATATATATATGGAACATCACTCCGTTGTTCCACCTTTTGAAAGCTTGATCGGTACGATATACAACGGTTCTGTTCTTTCTCCTTTCATTCGTTTATCCAACACTTCCACACAGGTTTTCGCCAATTGGGATACATTCTGCACAATCGTAGTAATTTGTGGACTAATCATTCTGGTTATTTGATTACCATCATATCCTATGATCTTAAAGTCTCTAGGAACAAGAATTCCCCTTTTCTTAGCCTGTGCCAGACACCAGTACGCCTCTATATCATCCGTGAAAATCCCGTCTACTGTTGTATAATTATTCATAAAATCATTTATCGTCTCTCCAATACTTTTCATAGAAGTCTGTTTCCCGGTAGTTTCTATTAATGATACATGTACACCGTTCCGCTTAAGCATACGACTACATTCTTCAATTCGATGTCTTGCATAAACGGGGGTGTTTGCTTTAGCGCTAAATATGGCAACATTTTTGCATCCACTTTGTATTAATAGCTTTGCCGCCACCTTTCCGCCTTTCTTATGATCAGAAGCTATCAGTGGAATTCCGGTTCCCATTTCACATTCAAAACTTACCGTTGGAATCTTTCTCAGACGTTCAATCTCACTTTGCGTCACATCTGAATTCACAATGATACCATCTAATAATTGCTTCTCCACCATATCAATTGCTTCATTAACCCGACCGCATACTCCCATCGAGTTAATGATCATTGTTCGATATCCTTTTTCTAATAACTCTTTTTCCACCCTCCTTAAAAAACTCCCCCAAAAAGGCTGCGCCACATCCGGAAGTATTACTCCTACTATTCCTGATTTTTTCGTTTTCTTTATTGATTTTTTTATCGGTTTATAATCTAATTCTTCTGCAATTTTCTGAATATATATTTTTTTCTGATTATCTACATAACCGTTTCCATTCAGCGCTCTGGACACAGTTCCGACACCCACATTTGCAATCTTTGCAATCTCACGAATTGTCGCCATCATTTTCTCCTTCGTGTTTTATCCCACACCTTCCCGTATTCCTCTCAAATTCTTCAATCGTCTCCGCTTTTGCCGCCAGTTTCAGCCATTTTTTCAAAATATCCCGATTCTCTTCTTTCCTCTGCACTTTAATATCCATATCATAATCATATTCAGCTATTAGCATATTTACCGCCTCGCTCCCTTTTTTTCGCAGATATTCTGAGAGGATTCCACGTTTGATACACTCCTCCACCGCATTTTGCAGTGCCTGTTCTTCTCCTGATTTCTGGTGCCTTCGGACTACTTCTACAAATTGGCTGTACTCTGCAAGCACAGGGCATTTCTCCAGAATCTCATGGTGTTGATCCGGATTAATATTGATCATCTTCACCTTTAAATCCAACATCTCTTCTCCGCCCGATATACAGCAGATTTCGCAATGCCATATTCTCATTGATCGTAGACTGATGTTCTCCGAATACGATCAGCTTCCCACCCACATCAAAAGAAATATCGTTCTTAAAATTCATATACAGCACATTTTCCACCCGGATTTTTCGGATCTTTGTTCCCTCCGGCAATGGTTCATCATGCAATGCATTATATAACGCGATTTCATTTTCCTCTGCTGATTCATCCTCATAAAATAAATCTACAAACACACTGGCTTTGTACTTTTTGTTCGCTTTTTCTGCCATAAGTCTCCTTTCGTCTCTTCCGGTTCCGACTTATGACACCTCTCAGATTTTCTCAAGACTTTTTTTCAGTATACGAAAAATTGTGTCTTGCTTCAAGTCATCTCCGTCAGAATCTCCTTATTTTTCTGTTTTTATTCTTTCTACTGATTACTTGGGGTGAATCCCTCGGATGACGTTCCCGTCGAATCGAAGATGGAAGAGGGTGCCTGTCACTGCGTGACAATGGGGTGAAATTTAATCCCCTGGAATACAGAAACAAAGATACACAATATGGACTTGCTATTATCAGGGGAATTTCGGAGAAAATAGATTACCATTATGTAGCATCTATGAATTGTCTGAATGTGATAATCAGGTGAAGAATCATATATTTTTCACGTCTCCGTTTCTCTGTTGAGAAACGGAGACGTACTCAACAGGGTCTATCCGACCCACAAATAAAAATATCAGTTTATAACTTATATTCCAACTTTAACTATGGTGTTGTGAAGTTCAATCAACTTTCAGCATCCGATACCCAACACCAATGTGTGTTTGGATATATTGTGGAGAGTTCGGTTCTTTCTCGATTTTTTTACGAAGTGTTGCCATAAACACACGAAGGGAAGCAATATCATTATCCCAACTACTTCCCCAAATGCTTTGCGTAAGGAAAGTATGGGTCAGAACTTTTCCTATATTTCTTGTCAACAGGCAAAGCAACTTATATTCAATAGGTGTTAAATGCAACTCTTCTTCATTCAAATAAGCACAACCTGCAGCATAATCTACACGAAGTTTTCCGTTTACAAAAACAACCGCTTCGGCAGGGGATACTTTTTGCATCATCGATAACCTTCTTTGCGTGACTCGTAGTCTGGCAAGCAGTTCTTCAACAGAAAATGGCTTTGTTAAATAATCATCTGCACCAGCATCCAACGCATCAATTTTATCGGTATCTTCACTGCGAGCACTGATTACGATAATTGGCATGTTTGACCAAGTACGGATTTTTTTAATAATCTCAACGCCATCCATATCAGGAAGTCCTAAATCAAGTAAAACAATGTCAGGATTGTGTGAAGATGCTTCTAAAATTGCCGATTGACCATCGGGCGCCGTCAGATATCGGTATTCGTGCGCTTTTAAGGTTGTTGTAATTAAATTTCTGACAGATGTGTCATCTTCTACAACTAATATTAGTGACTTATTCATATACTTTGACCTCCCCTGCCGGTAATGTAAATGTAAATACTGTTCCGTGCGGCAGATTATCTGAAACAGTAAGTTCTCCGCCGTGGGCGTTAATAATGGACTTGCACAAAGATAATCCAAGTCCTAAACTTCGGCGGCTGTCTGCAATTTGATTTGCACCGCTATAGAACATGTCGAATATCCGTGGCTTTATTTCGTCAGCAATTCCGTTTCCGTCATCCGATATAGATACGATTGCTTGTTTTCCCCGCTTTTCTGTCCGAATAACAATATGAGAGTTTTTAGGTGTATATTTGATAGCATTATCAACAATATTGATGATTACCTGAACAATAAGCTTTGCATCCATTTTTGCAAGAAGAAATTCTTCTTTGCTTTCAACGGAAATATGATGTTCTTCACTCTTTCGGTTAATATGATGTAACGCTTCTGTGATCACGTCATCCATCAAATCTTCCGTTATACGGAGATTCAACCGTCCTTCTTCAATCCGGGTTACAGCCAGCAAGTTTTCTACAAGGTTAATCAGCCACATGGAATCATCATAAATATCCATGTACAGCTGCTTTTTTGTATCATTATCAAAGGAATCGCCGTTAGACAAAAGGTTGCTGGCATTACCGGAAATGGATGTCAGCGGTGTCCTCAAATCATGTGAAATAGCACGCAGCAGGTTCGCTCGCAACTGTTCATTTTTTGCAAGGATAGCCGCCTCCTGTTTCTCACGGGCATTTTTCTCATTTTCCAAAGCCAGGGCACATTCTCCGAGAATGGACAGTAGAATACTGTTTTCAAATGGATCAAGAGGTATTTCCCCCATCACGATTCCAACAACTCCATATACCATACTGCTGCTGCGAACAGCAAGGTACAGGCATTTTGCATTGGAAAGCGTTCCTGTTGTAGCTCCGGCACGTTTATTGTTTTTCAATACCCAGCCGGCAACGGCCTTTTCATTTTCGGAAATACACGATTCCAAATTTTCCTCCGTCACAGAAAAAATATGCGGCGTATCCAACACTTCTCCATCAGCTAAATAAAAAACGATATCTTTTCTCAAGAGTTTAATGAGCTGATTTGAAGTTGCAGATACAATTTCATTTTTATCTTTTGCCTGTTGCAATAGCTGGTTTGTATCAAATAACACTTTGGTACGGTAAGCAGATTGTGCCGCCTGTTTTGCTTGGTTTTTAATCCGTATAGCAAGAGAACCGGTTAAAAATGCCGCCAAAAACATGATAATAAAGGTAACAGGATAACCCTGATCATACGCCTGCAAGGTAAATTGAGGTTCCGTAAACAGGAAATTAAAGACCAAAACACTTACAATCGAGGAAATTAGGCTGTATATCTAATGTTTCGTGATGACAGCGGTGACAAGAACACCTAAAACAAAAACAGTAATGATATTTGCTTCGTCAAATCCAAATTTCTGGAAAATCATTCCGACTAAACTGGATAAAATCAGAATCGCAGTAGATTTTAATGTATCAGTGACAGAGAATACGATATGATTCTTTTTCCTGCCCCCTCTTAACTGATACACTGCCGCATTAGAAACCGTATCCGGAATAATATGCACATCCAGGTTAGGGGCATAATCAATCAATTTTTCTGTCAGGGTCGGTTTGCTGAGCAAATGCCGTTTTGTAGCAGAACTACGTCCGATCACAATCTTTGACACACCGGACAAACGAGTAAATTCCGCAATCTGAAACGGAACATCTTCTCCGTAAACTGTTTCTATTTTTGCCCCAAGCTGCTCAGCAAGACAAATATTTGAACGCAGGCGTTTTACATTTTCCTCGCTCATCACCGAAAAATCTGGGGTTTCTACAAATAGAGCCGTAAACTCCCCTTTAAAAGCAGAAGCCATTTTTGCGGCGGTACGGATAATTTTCGCATTGGATGGAGAAGAAGATAGACATACAAGAATATGTTCGCCTGTGTGATAATCTCCATGATTTTTTATGCGGGTATTTTCTGTGAGGATATTCACCCGGTCCGCACATCGCCGCAGTGAAATCTCCCGGAGAGCTGTCAAATTTTCTATTGTAAAAAAATTTTCTACTGCCTGTTTTTCCTGTGTCTGTCTGTATACATTTCCTGTATTCAAACGGTTGATCAAATCCTGTGGTTCAATATCTATTAATTCAACCTGATCTGCATTATCAAAAATAGAATCCGGGATGCGTTCCCGTACAACAATTTCCGTAATGGATGCAACTGTATCACAAAGGCTTTCAATATGCTGAACATTGACAGTCGTATAGACATCAATCCCTGCATTCAAAAGTTCCTTAATGTCCTGATACCGTTTTGCATGACGGCATCCTTCGGCATTCGTATGCGCAAGTTCATCTACAAGGATAAGCTGTGGTTTTCTTTTCAGTGCCATGTCAATATCGAATTCGTTCAGTATCATACCATTATAGAGAACTTCGCTTGTAGGAAGAACTTCTAAGCCATTCAAAAGAGCTGCTGTCTTGGGGCGTGCATGAGGTTCTATATAACCGGCTACCACGTCAATTCCCTGCTGTTTTTCCATATGAGCCGCTTCTAACATGGCGTAGGTTTTACCCACACCAGCTGCGTATCCGAAAAAGATTTTCAAATGTCCTTTATTACGGTTTTCTTCATCAGCTTGGATTGCCTTTAATAACTGATCCGGATTGTGTCTGCTTTCACTCATACGGTCATCTCCTTGTACAAAAACAATATATAGAATAATACGTAAATTTCAGAAAAGCATTTTAGCACTGACATTAAAATCGCATAAAGATTATACCACCTTTTCTTCTTTTTTTCCATTCGGGCGTGTAACCGAAAGCAGAAAACGCTCCGAAAAATCACGCAATTTTTCGACAAATAGACCCTTCATACAATTAATGTCATTTTGCCATATCACTCTCGCTGGTTTCTCAATCGTGTTGATGGGATGTACCGCAATGTCTATAGAGCCTGGAGTAATGACACTTTGCTTTATTTGAAAGGATAAGGAACAATACTCATCTTTCAAAATATCATTGGAATTTTCTATGATAAAGCCAAAATCAAGTTTATTATTTTCCAGCCCATTTATTATTTCACTTACAGAACCGTAGAACAGATTCAGCTCATAGTTTGGGTATTCGCTTGAAAATTGTTCTAATAGATCTGCAATAGAATCTATGATTGCAGGTGTTTCAAATCCAATCCTGAGCTTAGAATCTGAAATAAGTTTTTGGGATTGATTTTCCTTGAGAAATTTATCCAGCTTTTCCATAAGAAAATAACCATAAATAAATGCTGCCAATACCACTATAAGTAAAACAAAGTCTTTCATATCACCAACTTCTTTCAAAAATTAAATATGAAAACATTTTTGAATATGTTTCGTCTCCCCAAGAACAAGCATGGTACTGCCCTTTAACAACTGCGTATCGGAACTTATTTTCAAATTCATAATATCATTTGTTTTCAGCGCCATAATATTGATGTCATATTTTTTTCGTATATCCAACTGACCGATTGTTTTTCCTATCCATTCTCCCGGTATAGATATTTCAAAGATTGCATGTTCTTCATCTAGTTCTATGTAATCGAAAATATGATCAGCACTATAACGGATTGCAACCCAATCGGCAAGCTGCCTTTCGGGATAAACAATTTCATCTGCGCCGTTTCGTAAAAGAAATTTTGCATGAACATCACGAGCGGCACGAGACACCACCATTCTTGCACCGAGTTCCTTCAAAAGGGACGTTACTTCCAATGAATTCTGAAAGTTATCTCCGATAGCCACAATACAAACATCAAAATTTCCAACACCAAGCGAACTTAAAAAATCCTCATTAGTCGCATCCCCAATCTGAGCGTTAGTTACAAAGGGAAGTACAGCATCAACTCGAGTATCTTCTTTATCTACCGCCATCACCTGATGATGCAATTCATCTAATTTTATAGCAATGTGCCGTCCGAATCTTCCCAGACCGATAAGTAATATTGATTTCATTTTTTTATTCTCCTTAACCTACTGTAATTTTTTCCTGAGGATATTTTGAACCGTTAGGCTTTTTTTCAGAAATGGTAGCAAAAATCAAGGTCAATCCTCCCACTCTGCCAAAAAACATCAGGCAAATCAAGATTATATGGGAAACAAACCCCAGGTCAGGAGTTATTCCCAACGATAACCCTACCGTCCCGATTGCCGACGCCGTCTCAAACAAAGCGGTCATAAGTGGAATATCTTCTGTTCTGCTAATTACCATTCCTCCGACAAGGAATAAAACGATATACATCAAAAAAATCGTAGCTGCATTTCTGATAGTGCCATCCGGAATTTGTCTGCCGAAAAAATGGGTGTGTTCCTTTTTTCTAAATACAGATAATGCCGATGAAACGAGAACTGCAAGAGTTGTCGTTTTCATACCACCTGCAGTGGAACCAGGCGAGCCACCGATGAGCATCAGCATAATGATAAGCATTTGCCCAACTTCACTGAGTAAAGTCAAATCTGCCGTATTGAATCCTGCTGTTCTCGGCGTAACGGATTGAAACAAAGAAACCCATACTCTTTCTGTAAGAGGCACATTTGAAAACTCAAAATAAAAAAAGTAAAGAGCCGGTAAGAATATCAATATTCCTGTTACCATAAAAATCACCTTGCTTTGCATCCGGTATTTTTTAAAATGCCATTTATGATTCTTTATATCCTCCCAGGTAAGGAATCCAATACCTCCTGCAATAATCAGCATCATAATTACAAGATTTACAATCGGCTGTACAGAATAAGAGGTCAACGAGGAAAAAGGGGTTCTTATACCGATTAGATCAAATCCTGCATTGCAAAAAGCAGAAATAGAATGGAACAGTGAATACCATATTCCTTTCCAAAACCCAAAGTCCCTGCAAAAAACAGGGGCTAAAAGAACCGCACCAATGATTTCGATAAGAATAGTAGTCCGAATAATAAATTGCGTTCTCCGCACAATACCACCCACCGTTGGAGCCGAAATTGCCTCTTGCATGGTACTTCGCTGCATCAACCCGATTTTGCGTCCGGAAACAACAGCAATCGCAATAGCAATCGTAATAATTCCCATACCTCCGATTTGAATCAGCAGTAAAATAACTCCTTGGCCAAATAAAGACCAGTAGGTTGCCGTATCATTAACAACCAGTCCCGTCACACAAACCGCAGAAGTTGCGGTAAACAAAGCATCCAAAAAAGAGGTACACTGACCGCTTTTTGTAGCAATCGGCAGCATCAAAAGCAGACTGCCTAAGAGAATCACGGATAAAAACCCTAAACTAATCACTTGAAATGATGTTATATGTCGATGTCTTGATCTGTTTGTCTGTTGCATAACTATATCCCCATAATCTTAATTTCTTTTTTATATTGCCTTTATTCTATCTTTATTTGTATTAAATGGGCGTAAGTAAGTTTGTTTTGAAATTAAGATTGTGTAAAGATGAGCAGAAGTCTGAAATCTTTTGAGAGGGGAGATATGCTGATCAAGTCCGCTGCCGGAACAGGTCGCAAGTTCAACCGGAATGGTTGTTTCCTCCATATCGGGATTTGCCTTACGAAGCATCTGCACCCGGCTCGTGATTCTCTGATGAACACATTTCTTTCTTCATTGCCATTTTTTATTTTCTCCTTTGCCTTTGAATAAAAGAAAAGGACACTCATCTTCCAGAAGTTCTGAAAACAAGTGTCCTTTCGGTTTTTCTTGCCCTGTTTACCTGTTGGTGTGAAACTCATATACCTCGCAAAGTGCCTGAATCTGAGAATTTCTATGAAATTCTCAGATCGCGTACATTCGTCAAATTCCGAAGAAACAACTGGCTTTACAGCCAGTTGTTTCTTCGGAACTCTCCTCATTGTCTTCGCGGAAATTAAGGACTTCTATGAATTCACCCGATGTAGACAACACACGACTTCGACATGAACCGTCTCGCAGAATTGATCCACCGCCGTCATCTTCTCCACACGATATCCCGCCAGCTGCATCATCTCCAGATCACGTGCCAGACTGGTCATCTTACAGGAAATATATACAATCTTATCCACCCCATAATTCAAGATCTTCGGGAGTGCCTTCGGATGAATTCCGTCTCTCGGCGGATCCAGTACGATCACATCCGGCTTCTCTTCGATCTCATCAAGTACCTTAAACACATCTCCGGCAATAAATCTGCAGTTGGAAAGTCCGTTTCGGACAGCATTTTCTTTTGCTGCCTCGACTGCTTCTTCAATAATCTCGACACCGATCACTTTCTTCGCAACCGGAGCAAGCACCTGACCGATTGTTCCTGTTCCGCTGAACAGATCGAATACAACCTGATTATCAATATCTCCAATGTATTCTCTTACAGTCTCGTACAGCACTTCTGCCCCTTTTGAGTTTGGCTGGAAGAAGGAAAATGGTGTAATCTTGAATTCCAGTCCGAGAAGCTTCTCATAAAAGAAGTCCTGTCCATAAAGAATTCTTGTCTCATCACTCTTCACGACATCAGACAGAGAATCATTCAATATATGAAGGATTCCAACAATCTTTCCTTCTAATTCTAATGCCAGAAGTTCTTCTACTAATGGAGTTAAGTCATATTCTTCCTGCGTTGTCGTTACAAGATTCACAAGAATCTCGCCTGTTGTATCGCCTCGTCTTAAAAGAAGATGGCGAAGATAACCGACATGCTGCATTTTCTTGTAATAACTTACATTTCTTTCTTTGAAATAATTCAGCACACAAAGGAGAATCTTATCCATATCTTCATGGACAAGCTGACAGTCTCCTGCCGTCAGTACATCATAAGTACTTCCTTTTTTATGAAGACCGAGAGATAACGGACCGTCTTTGAATTCATCTCCAAAAGAAAATTCCATTTTATTACGATAATGGAATTCCTTCGGACTGTGCTTCACACCTTCAAAAACATATTCACCTTTTACTACCGGATCCATGATTCTGCGGATCTGTCCTTCTTTCATCTTCACCTGCTCTTCATATGGCATCGTCTGATACATACAGCCACCACAGGCCGGAAAGATACTACAGACCGGCTCTCTTGTCTCTAATGGAGATTTCTCCAACACTTCAAGAAGTCTTCCTTCTGCATTTCCTCTTTTAAATTTATTTATCATAAAACGGATCTTCTGTCCCGGAATCCCATTTTTCACAGTAACATACTGTTCTTCCTCCGGAACAAATACAATCCCCTTGTTTGGGAAATCTACACGTTCAATAATACCCTCGTAGATCTGACCTTTTTTCATCCTAATCTCCTATCAATTCTAATCTATTTTAACAGAAAAACAGACAGGATGGTTTCTTCTCTCACCCTGTCTGCACTTTTGCAATTCACTCAAGAATTATACCTGATCATCCTCGCTGAAGTAATCATCAAAATCGTCATCAAAATCATCTTCAAAATCATCAAGATAATCCGGTGATACAAAACGATATACTGCATAAGCGATTGCAGCTACTGCTGCTACTGCTCCGATGATAGCCAGTGTCCAGATTACTGTGTTCTTCTGCTTCTCAGCCTCATTCTTATGAAGAATCTCGTTCAATCTTGTTTCTGCAATGATATCTTCTATTCTCTTGTTCATATTAACACGTCCTTTCTTCACCTTTTGCGGTGACAGATAATCTGTGTTTATTATAACACCTGACGATTCATATTACTACTGATTTATCATTTTTTTATAACTTTCTCATACCTTTACAAGCCTGGCAAATTTTGCAAACATCTTGCGTGTTCCGACACTGTCAAATTCAATCGTAACCTCGTGATCTCGTCCACCTTCTTTGATATCCGTTACTGTTCCTTCCCCAAACTTCACATGACGTACTCGGTCTCCGACCTCATAACCAAGTGGACCATTCCCACCTGCTGCCAGCTGACTTCCCTTCTGCAGGGATGCCAGTGCCTGACTTCCTGTAAGCGGCTTACCCGCCCCCTGATTCTTTGCAGGTGTCATTCCGCCAAGTGCTCCTGCGAATGCCTGTGCCCGAAATGCTTCTCTGGCACGTGCATATGTATTCTGCTGTGCTGGCATCTCCGTCTCCTGGGTAAACTTCTTGTTTCCTGTATCAAGCAGTTCCCTTGGAATCTCTTTCACAAATCTTGACATCGGATTGTACTGTGTCTCACCGTGCACCATTCTTCTGCGCGCACTTGTCAAAGTCAGTTCCTGCTCTGCCCTTGTGATTCCAACATAACAAAGTCTCCGCTCTTCTTCCAGTTCTTCTCTGTCTCCTGCATTAATACTCATATATCCCGGGAAAAGCCCATCTTCCATCCCTGCAAGATAAACACGTGGAAATTCAAGTCCCTTTGCACTATGTAAAGTCATCAGAACAACATATTCCTGGTCTTCATCCAGACTGTCAATATCCGCAACCAAAGCAACTTCTTCAAGGAATCCGCTCAATGTTGCCTTTTCATCTTTATCCTGACAACTTTCCTCATAAGTTGCCGCTTTACTGATCAGCTCGTCTATATTCTCTTTTCTTGTTTTCGCCTCTTCTTTATCTTCATTTTCAAGGCTTTCTACATATCCTGTCTTCTCAATCACTTCCTGTAAAAGATCTGTGATGTTCATCTCTTCTGCCAACGTCTTAAAATACTCGATCAATGCCGCAAAAGAGTCCAGTTTTGTTGCACTTCTTCCCACTCCTGCGATCAGCCCCGGTGCCAGTAATGCCTCATAAAAACCAATTCCACGTTCTGTTGCAGACTCCTGAATCCGGTTAATTGTTGTAAGACCGATTCCTCTCTTTGGGACATTAATGATTCTTCTAACCGCAACATCATCACGTCCATTGTCGATTGTCTTGAGATAAGCAAGAAGATCCTTAATCTCTCTTCTCGCATAGAAATTTACACCACCGACAATCTTATAAGGAATATTCATGGCAATAAATTTCTCTTCCAGCAGACGGGATTGTGCATTCGTACGATAAAGAACTGCACTGTCATTATAGGAACCTCCCTGTCTGACAGCATTTTTGATATCTTCGCCTATGAAATCCGCCTCATCAAATGCAGTATCAAACTGACGCAGACGGATCAGTTCACCTTCTCCGTTCTCCGTCCAAAGTGATTTCTCCTTTCTTCCGCGGTTATTCGCGATCACACTGTTCGCTGCATTCAGAATATTCCCTGTAGATCTGTAGTTCTGCTCCAGTTTGATCACCTTTGCATCCGGAAATTCATGCTCAAAGTCAAGAATATTCCGGATATTCGCTCCACGGAACTTGTAGATTGACTGGTCATCATCTCCAACGACACAAAGATTCTTATATTTTCCTGCAAGAAGGCTTACCAGCTGAAACTGGACTGTATTTGTATCCTGATATTCATCTACCATAATATAGCGGAATCTTTCCTGATAACTCTCAAGCACATCCGGCTGTGTCTGCAAAAGCTGTACTGTCTTTACAAGCAGATCATCAAAATCCAGCGCATTATTCGCTCTCATCTGCGCCTCATACTCGCGGTAAACCTTAGCAATCTTCATCTTTGCAAAGTCTCCTCCGGCATTCAGTTCAAATTCATCCGGAAGGATCATCTCATTCTTGGCAGATGAAATTGCTGAAAGCAGACTTCTTTCTTTAAACACTTTCGTATCCACATCTACTTTCCGACAGACTTCCTTAATTAATGTCTTCTGATCATCTGTATCATATATAGTAAAATGATTCTCATACCCTAATCTGTCAATAAACCTTCTCAAAATACGCACGCACGCAGAGTGAAATGTACTCACCCATACACTTTCCGCTCCAAAACCGACAAGATTATCCACACGCTGGCGCATCTCTTCTGCCGCTTTGTTCGTAAATGTGATTGCAAGGATATTCCATGGGTTCACGCCACGTTCTCCGATCAGATATGCGATCCTGTGCGTCAGAACTCTTGTTTTTCCTGAACCGGCTCCGGCAAGAATCAGAAGAGGGCCGTCCGTGTGGTAAACAGCCTCTCTCTGCGGTTCATTTAATTTATCATAAATGCTCATCTTTCCACTCCTTTAAAGTTATAAAGATATCTGTAAATGTATTCCCATTATCAAACACACGTTCCTGTTTGTCAACTACATTTTCCGGCCTTCTTATCTTTTGCTTGCTATCTAGTTTTAAATACTATATAATAAATGTATTGAGGTGATAACATGAATATAGACACAAGTAATCTGTTAAACAGCATTTTAGAAGAACTTTCTTCTTTAAGTTATGTGCATCCCGGCGATGTTCCGAATATTAATCTTTACATGGATCAAGTAACTACTTTTATGGATGAGCAGCTGGCTTCGACCAAACGTTACCCTGATGATAAGATCCTGACAAAGACCATGATCAATAATTATACGAAGAACAATCTTCTTCCACCCCCGGTGAAGAAGAAGTATTCCAGAGAGCACCTGCTCCTTCTGGTCTTCATTTATTATTTTAAAAATATCCTTTCAATCAAAGATATTGAGACAGTTCTTGCACCGCTCACAGAAAAATATTTTCCGGATGGAAGCTCTTTTGAATTAGCGGATATTTACAAAGAAGTCTGCAAGATTGAAAAAGAACAGCTGGATTCCATCAAAGAGAATGTAACTGCTACTTATGAGAAATCTGCTGAGACTTTCACTCATCTTACTGATGGCGAAGATAAGGAGATCTTACAGCAGTTTGCATTTATATGCAGCTTGAGTTTTGATGTATATATCAAGAAAATGATCATTGAACGGATCATTGATGACCTCTCTTCCAAGTCTTCAAAAAACGAAGAGAAAAAGAAAGGGAAATAAACATTTCTGTTTAAAACGAGATACAGCCTGCGAAAGACTTTATCAGGATCTTCCGCAAGCTGTATCTTTTGATTGATAAAAGGTATTTTATTGTAAGCTTAATTCTTAAGTGTTATTCTTCCGTTCCATTCTCTTCCTCAGCAAGCCCTACACGTTTGAAAACCATATCATATCCGTCATTCCCATAATTAAGAGAACGGTTCACACGACTGATTGTCGCAGTGGATGCTCCTGTCTTCTCCGCGATCTCCAAATATGTCTTCTGTTCACGGAGCATTCTTGCCACTTCAAATCTCTGTGACAATGAAAGCAGCTCATTGATCGTACAGATGTCTTCAAAAAATGTATAACACTCTTCTTTATTCTCAAGGCTTAAGATTGCCTGAAACAGATAATCTACTGCCTCGGTTCTGATCTTCTTACTCATACGAAACAATCTCCTTCTCAACCGGCTAATTATATGATGGCTTACGGCATACCATAAACCATAACAATACCTTTTGCCTTCTCAGGCCACTTTTTGATTTTAACACATTAAATTTTTAAAGTCCACCATTTCTTATGAATTTAAACTAAATTCTTGCACAATTTTGATTTTTTTCTAAAACATTTTATGTAAAACACACTTTTTTCGTTGTTCTTCCTCTTTTAAGATGCTATAATAAGTCTGTTATAAATATTTTGATACAAAAGAGAGGAGTACATGATTAATATGAAGTGCCCAATATGTGGAAAAGACCTGGATTTGCAGAATAAGCAGATTGGCACCAGCGAAAACGGGGATCCAATCTTTAATGAATATGCAATCTGCCATAGCTGTAAAAAGCAATGGAACCTTGATAAACAACGTGCAAAGAAGATCGCTGCCAAGAAAGCTGCAGAAGAGAAAGCAAAAGCTGAAGCTGCCGCTCGTGCTGCTGAAGAAAAAGCGAAAGCCGAAGCTGCCGCCCGCGCTGCTGAAGAAAAAGCGAAAGCTGAAGCTGCCGCCCGCGCTGCAGAAGAAAAAGCGAAAGCTGATGCCGCCGCCCGTGCCGCTGAAGAGAAACGAGCTGCCCGCAGAGAAGCAAAAGCCCGCGCCCGCAAAGAAGCGATTGCCCGCCTTGCTGCTGACAAAGGGATTTCAGAAGAAGAAGCTGAACGTATTCTTAAGGAGAGAGCCAGAGCCCGCAAAGCCGCTGCACAGAAAGCTGCCACTGATAATTCCGAAGAGCAGAAATATGGGAACATTCCTGCGGAAGAAATCCGTGATAAGCGTGAAAAAGCAGTTCGCAAGGGATACGAAGATATGCTTGCAACTGACCCTGACAGTAAAGCTGCCAAGAAGAAAAAGAAAGAGGAAGCCGAAACTGCGAAAGCAAAAGAAGATGTAAAATCCAGAAAAATGGATGACTATGATGATGAGAAATCCTCTGATGATGAAGATGATGATGAATATGAATATGTAGACGAATATCCACGTTTCAGACCTGGACGCATCATCCTTGGAATCATTTCCCTGCTTGCATTTGGTTTCTGTATTTATAAAGGTTTCGTAACAGGACTCAGCACATCAGGAGCTGACGTGACTTCTGCCCCTGGCATGAATTATGTCATTGTTGCTCTTTGTATGCTTGTCACTGCACTGTTATACTTCATCATGAATAACCGTGATACACTTTTTGCATTCCTTATCCCGATGATTCTCTATATCGGTTGTGCTGTTTTTGCTTTCCTGAAACATGGAGATGAATTCGAGCTTCTGATTTTAGCCGGTGTAAGTGGTGTACTTGCTGTTATTTCACTGATTCTCGCAATTGCTTCCCGCGGTGGAGATGATTACGATGATGAAGATGATTACGACGATCCATTTGAAGAAGAACACGATAATTAAAATCGCGTTGTAAATCTTTTTGGTTTCTAAGAACAATTTATATAAGATAATTACAAGGGAGTATCATTTTGCGGTACTTCCCTTTTTTTGTCCTGATATGCATTTTTTATATCATATATCTAAAATATTTTTAGGTGTCAAAAACTTTTTTAGAATAGTTGTTGCTTTTTGTTGAATATGTGATAAAATATAACCATAGGTATCTTTATATAATTAAAAATACACAACAAACACATACTCCTCAAAGATTTTTCTTTGGGGATTTTGTTACAAAGAAAGGAGTAACTGACATGGCATCATTTATAGTAAATGGTCAGGAAGTCTCACCTTCAAAGAATCAGAAACTGTTACGGTTCCTGCGTGATGAACTGCACATTACCTCTGCAAAGGATGGTTGCAGCGAAGGCGCTTGTGGAGCCTGTACTGTTATCATTGATGGACAGACTTGCAAATCCTGCGTACCTGACACAGATTCATTGGCCGGAAAGAATGTCATCACAGTCGAGGGGCTTTCTGATTGGGAACAGAAAGTTTACACTTATGCTTACGGGAAGGCAGGCGCTGTACAGTGCGGATTCTGTATTCCTGGTATGGTTATGTGCACAAAAGCACTTTTGGATGTAAATCCGGAACCAACCGATGATGAGATTCGCTATGCGCTGCGCAACAACTATTGCCGCTGTACAGGATATGTTAAGATCATGGACGCGGTACGTCTGGCAGCTAAGATTCTGAAAGAAGGAGTTTTACCAGATGACGGAGATCCTAGCTGGACTCTTGGTTCCCGTGTTTCTCGTATAGATGTTGAAGAAAAAGTGCTTGGAACAGGTAAATATCCGGATGACTATTATCCGGAAGGAATGCTCTATGGTGCTGCTCTTCGTAGTAAATATCCACGAGCTCGCGTACTTTCTATTGATACCTCTGCTGCCGAGGCTCTGCCTGGCGTAGAAGCGGTTGTAACAGCCGATGATATTCCTGGGGAGAATAAGATCGGACACTTAAAACATGATCAGTATTCACTGATTCCGGTTGGTGGACTGACACATTATCTCGGAGATGCAATTGCCCTTGTAGCTGCAACTGACATGGCAACTGTAGAAAAAGCAAAGAAACTTATTAAAGTTGAATATGAAGTACTTCCTCATGTGCATACAGTAGAAGAAGCTGCCGCTCCGGATGCACCACTTGTTTATGATGAAGAAGAGACTAACGTATGTGCTTATAAGCACATCAGCCGCGGAAATGCGGAAGAAGCAATCAAGAATTCCAAGTACGTGATCTCACATCACTTTGAGACACCTTGGACTGAGCATGCTTTCCTTGAACCGGAATGTGCTGTTTCTTTCTATGATGAAGACGGTGACATTTTCGTATATTCAACAGACCAGTCCGCTCACCAGACATTGCACGAAGTTACACTTATGCTTGGAACAGATAAAGTAAAAGTTCAGAACGCATTAGTCGGCGGTGGTTTCGGTGGTAAAGAGGACATGACTGTTCAGCATTTAAGCGCATTGCTTACTTACGTAACAAAGAAACCGATCAAGATGAAATTATCCAGAGCGGAATCCTTGCTTGTTCATCCGAAACGTCACCCATTCTACATGGATATGACAATGGGATGCGATGAGAATGGAGTGATCCAGGGTGTAAAAGCGATTGTTAAATCTGACACAGGTGCATTCGCTTCTCTTGGCGGCCCGGTTCTTGAACGTGCATGTACACATGCAGCAGGACCTTATCATTATGAAAACTTTGAAATTGAAGGAACCGCTTACTATACAAATAACCCACCTGCCGGAGCATTCCGCGGATTTGGTGTTACAC
>OLIS01001141.1_pt1 | contig 19564 bp, 18 predicted proteins | sample 1601351 | NCBI WGS metagenome assembly OLIS01 (sample SAMEA2452122, study PRJEB22498) | human gut metagenome | biome: human feces; feature: human gut; material: feces | place: Australia | collected 2012
CTTGAGTAGACTCACACCGGATGACCCGAACACCTATTGGGGATACGAGTACGAGCTGGTGGCCGAGGCTAACACGATTGCGGATAATATTGGGCGGGCAAATATGCCAAAAGAACGTTACAATTTTTATCTCGGACAGGTGTTGACCATCAGAGCATGGAGTTATTTTTACATCATCCGTAACTGGGGTGATGCACCCTACATTATACATGCGGAGGATGTCGGGGAGGGAGGCCGAATGGCATGGCAGGATATCGCAGATGTGATTATCGATGATTTGAAGTTGGCGGTTGGATATCTTCCCTGTGTGAATGATTTGCGTGATAGCGAGGGAAAAATGATAGATAGTAAACAAGTACCTTCCCGGGGAATGGCATTTGCAATCATGGCTCAAGTGTATGCATGGAAGGCGGCTTTGAATAACGAGTCGGAGTTGAACAAACTGGCGATTGCGGCCTGTGATTCCGTGATAAATGACGGTTCCTATGCTTTAGTGGGAAGTATAAGGGAGGTGTGTGAGCGAGTAATGCTGGGCAATAGCGAGGAAGGGATATTTGAAATCGATTACCGGAACTCGGAGGATGATTTAAAGTCAGGTGGTTCTTACTTGGGGGCTTTTTGCCAGTCGTGGCCAATCATGCCCAACAAGACTCCGGCCACGAAAAGACGCGGGTTACGCATTGATAATACAACCGTGTACAAGATGTACCCGGACGAGTCAGATCAACGGCGGGAGGAATATTTTTACAAGCTAGACAGTATGGCTGGTGTGTCAACTTCGATCACTCAGGGGGCTGCCTACGTGCAAAAATTGCGGCATATATTGCTTTACACAAGTGGTAACCAGGTAGGACAACTAAAATCTTTTGAGGATAACGAGATTATTATCCGGTTGGCGGATATGATTTTGTTGAGAGCCGAACTAAAAGCCAAGTCGGGAGACACGAAGGGTGCTATTCGGGACCTTAACTGGGTTCGCAATCGTGCCGGGTTAAGAGATTATTCTCCCACGGATGGGAATTTAGTAGAAGCCATTGCGGATGAACGGGATCGGGAGCTTTTCTGCGAGGGGATTTCCACACGTTATTTTGACATCATGCGTAACGGGACTTTTCGGGAGAAATTACGGGGAAATTTCAAGACGTTGACGAAACAGGACGTGATTGACGGGGCATTGTTTTATCCCGTGGCACGACAGGCTTTTGTGGATAACACGCTGATGAGGCAGACTCCTTACTGGAAACGTAACGGTTTTTCTTTTTAATAACTGATAACAAGATAAATGATGAAAATATTTTATGTTTTTTTGGTGTTATGGGGAGTTGCCACGGGATGTGGTAATGACTTTTATCATGATTCGGGTTTGGCTGATGGTAAACATGATTGCACGGTGTGGGAATACTTACAAACGGATCATTATAACTGGGATTCGGTAATCGTGATGATCGAACATGCGGGTTTGAAAGATGTTTTTGACGGAACGAATCCGGAGTTTAAACAGATCACTTTTTTCGCTCCCACGAACTTGTCAGTCAATCAATTTTTGTTTAAAACGACTGGTGAAACAGGAGATATGGTTTACTCTTCCGTGAAAGATGTACCCGTAGAGTTGTGCCGAAAAATGTTGTTAGCGCACGTGCTCAATCGGCGAATGATGAAAGAGGATTTTGATTACGAGGTGAAAGGAACACTTACGGGAGGTACGATGGTAACAACAATCGGAGGTGTTGAGCTAAGAGTGTATAGGACACGAACCCCGTACAACGGAATACCGGATATCGGTCCGGAAAGTTTGTTTTTTCATGCCGTTACAAGTGGGCATATTGCCATGGTAGCTTCGGCTGATATTGAAATGATGAATGGAGTGGTACATTCGTTGAGTTACACGTATGAATTTACTAAATTGTAATAATTTGAAGATATGAAGAAAGTATATTGGATAGTAAGTTGTTTGCTTTTAGTTGTGATGACACAGGCGGGATGTCAGGATGTAACAGTGGGTTTTTTGGATACCCGCCATGCTGCTTATGCCCCGGATTCTATGATCGTGAAAGCTGTGCTTGACCCGGACGATGATGCTTATCAGATCAAGTTTAAGAGCCCTTGGCAATCCGGGGAGATGGAAGGTGTAGAGGGTACAAATCCGGTGAAATACACCATTCGGAATGTTTGGGGCGAACATCCTGAAGTTGCTACACAATTTCAGATGTCTGGTCGTGGGCGAGTTGAATTACCGTGGGATCATACGGTCCCTACCGGGCGTTACGTAATAGATATGAGAATTGCTAACGAGGGACATTTTTGTGACCTTGATTCAATTTTTACGATTATTGTGAGATGAATTCAATATTGAAGTTTTTATGTTGCAAATTCGGAATGATTTTATTTGTTTTGTACATGAAAGTGATAGGGTAAGCTTGCACTTTTCTAGAGTGTGAATTATCTTTGTGTATAGGGTAGCCGGGACATGTTTCTTTGTAAAATCATAGTGATTTTGAATAAGTAAGCATATATAACAAACGTACTTCCCGGCTACTCTTTTATATATACATGAAAAGGATACACAAAGGTATCCTTTCCAGTTCTTTCGTATCTTGCAATTGTTGTTTATTGCATATAAACAGATACATCGGAGTTGTCTTTGCTTAGATCGAAATTTTCTGTCCGAGTGGAGTAGTCACCGTAATCCGGATCTGAGAACTTGAGTGTTGCTGTTTGGATAGAATTTTTCACGATAATGGAGAAATGACCGGCAACATCCGTTTTTGTTGAACTGGATGAAGTCCCATTGATTTGCTGGATGTGAATTCCTTCTAGCGGTTCATGTGATGATAGATCATAAACAGTTCCACTGATTGTTCGTTGAACTTCTGGAGCTGCTGCATTCGTGAATGCAAAACACGTGATTGCGCATACTAATAAACTTAAAAATAATAATTTTTTCATAGTGACAAATTTAAGATAAAACATATAGGGGGAAACGTTCCCTCTTGTAACAAACGTATTCACAAGATAGGAATATTTTTTCATAAAAACAAGGGAATGGGTAAAATAATTTTGAATTTGTAAACGATGTGTTTAATGAAAAGAATGATTTGTCTTTTCGATGCCATTTATGAGAAATATATGCGCTTAAAATTTTTGGATTGATTCTATTAGTGGGGATGGTGTATGGGATAAGTATTTTTTTTATATTGACGGATATGATAATCCAAGAAAGTATTGGAGCGTGTTGAAAATCTATTTAGGGACGAAGGATGTAAAACGGCTACAATTTGTAGTCAGTTGAAATTACCTGCAGCAGATGGCAAAACGTAATAAAAGTTTTTGAGGAGAAGAAAGTTCGTATTGTATGGGATGATGAGCAAGAAGAGGGGTATTTTTTTATAGTTGACGTGGTGGCGATACTGACAGATAGTCTTAATCCTCGGAATTATTGGATGGTACTGAAACGTGGGCTTGTTAAAGAAGGTTACGAGTCGGTTACAAATTGTAACTAAAAATGTCCTTGTCTGATGACAAGGATTGCAAGACGGATGTTGCTGATACCAAACAATTATTCTGGTTGATACAATCCATTCCTTCGCCTAAAGCGGAACCTTTTAAGTTACGGATGGCGCAAGTTGCCAAGGAGCGGTTAGGCTAGATGCAAGACTGGGAATTGTCAATTTAGCAGTCTATGATGTTGCCTTCTCTTGTTAGGTTATTTAGTACTTCTTCCATTTCTTCGATAGAGATTGTTGCTAGATAGACATTCTCAAAATCTGTTAGCTTTTTTAATGAAGACCACGAATCTAGAGTTTTGATGTATTTTTTCATGGTCATCTGATGTTTCCAATCTGTTTTTGTTGGGGCTTTGTGTTTAACTTCTTTTTTAATGGTGTCTATTACATCATTTAATTTTTCATGAAAAGTATTAACAATGACAATCAATTTTATGTATTTACTAGTATCGATTGTTATTTTCTTTCCATTTTCATCTGGGAATTTATTTCGCAATTTTCTTACATCGTTTAAGATACCTTTCATTTGCTGTGCTCCTAGCTTTTTACCATGAATGAGCATATTACATTTTACTTCAGCAAGAATGTTCATACCCGTTGAATCTTCAATTTCGATGTCAAATCCGTTAGAATTTGCTTTTTTCTTTTCTATTTTTTCGATGCATTTCTTTTTGTCCTGTTCATTGTATCCTAATGAATCTGTAATTTTCTTTGTCGCCGCTAGTGTCGCTATTAATGTTAATACGTTATTAACATTTGATAGTACTGTTTTTAGTTCTAATAATCTTTCAATAGTTATGTGTTGGGATTCGTTGTCTTCTCTAATTGTTTTTATGAAATTTAGATACTTTTGGATAAGATCTTGTGATCTTGTATATATTTCATTTTCCATATTATTGTGTTTTAATTGTTGATCCGTAAAAGTTCTTTCATCGACGTTTTGTTTTTATTGACTTGCGAAGATAACACTTTCTGATTGCTCCACCTACTTTTTCACGTGAGCCAATTTTACCTAGACACCCGTACTCTAAAAAAGGATAATACGGCACCTTTGAAGCTAAGTATTACTCACAAAAGCGCAACCGCTCTCGTTAATCTAAATATCTACATCAAAAAAGAACAATGGGACAAGCAAGCTAATAAGGTAATCAATCACCCGAACAAACTATTCATGAATAATTACATCAAGCGTAAAATGCTTGATGTTGAAACAATTTTATTACAGTTACTGCAATCTGGAAAAATACATTCCATGAATGTAACAGATATAAAAAGTAACGTGTTAAATAATGAATCACGAGAAGAAACTCCCAAGCACACCTTCATCTCGCAATTTAAAAAGACCATTGAAAACAAAAACAAAGAAAGGACACGAGAGATATACACTGCCACACTTGCAAAAATAAAAGAATTTAGCCAAGACTACGAATCTTTAGGATTCGAGGATATCACGAAAGACTGGTTAAAAAACTTTGATACCTTTTTAGCAAAAAAATCGCCATCGAAAAATGCAAGAAACATCCATCTTAGAAACATACGAGCAGTTTTTAATGACGCTATTGATGATGAAATTACTAAAGTTTATCCCTTCAGAAATTTCAAGATTAAAAACACGATCACTGTGAAACGTTCTCTCTCGGTCGAACAATTAAAGACATTTTTTGAATGTCCTTGTGAAACTCACGAGGAACAATACAAAGACATTTTCAAACTAACATTTTACCTCATTGGAATTAATATCATTGACCTTTGTCATATAAAAGAAATTAGAGATGGCCGTATTGAATATTACCGATCTAAAACAAACAGGCTATATTCTATAAAGATTGAACCAGAGGCATTAGAAATAATAGAAAAATACAAGGGAAAAAAACAACTATTAGATATCATGGATAGATACGTAGATTACAAAGATTATGCGAGAAGGTTAAATGAAAACCTAAAGGCCATCGGACATACCACGATAGGTAAACACGGGAAAAAATATCGAGAGCCATTATACCCTCAATTAACCATGTACTGGGCTCGGCACACGTGGGCTACAATAGCCGCCAGCTTAGATATTCCCAAAGAAACTATTGCCGCCGCCTTAGGACATGGTGGTAATACCGTAACTGACATCTATATTGACTTTGACCAAAAGAAAGTTGACGAGGCGAATAGAAAAGTAATTGATCACGTATCGAATTACAAGAAAGAGGGGGAGTAAATAATCATTCCTTGTATTAAAGAATGGAATTTTAGAAAAGTAAAGCCCTGGTAAAAATCTACTGGGGCATTTACACAACTAGCACCACCTGTATTAAGAATTTTTCCTTCTTCCCTAAAAAAGCAACCCAATCAATTAAAACTTGAGTTTTTTCGAGATGTTTTATATGTTTGTATCAATTTTTCAAACTATCTCATTATGGCAAAACTACTATTATTCTCAATATTTACCTGCATATCATTATCGTTAACAGCTCAGGTTAAACAAGATTCTATTATTGAACATGTAAAATTCAAGGGAATCGAAATTGATGGAAATATAAAGGAATTTATTAAAAAAATGAAAAAGGCTGGTTTTTCATACGATCGCGCACATAGCAACAAGATCGCATCAATGTCTGGTACTGATAATGTTATTTTAATGTCAGGTAAATTTACAGGTAAACCATGTGACGCATACATCCAAATCACGCCCAAGAGCAAGATTGTTTGCAAAATAGTTATCCACTTTGTTGAAAAAACATGGGATGAATTAAAAAAAGAATATTTTGACACAAAAGATATTTTTTTCCAAAAATATGGGAAGCCTTTCAGCGAATTACAATGTTTTGAATATCCATATCATGAAGGAGATAGGAATGAATTACAAGCGTTAAAAGATGGAAAATGCAAGTATTACTCATTCTATAAAGCAAAGAATGGAGGCATTGTCGTGGAAATTTCAAAATTTAATACCGTCTCTATAACCTATGGTAACGATATAAATTTAAAAAAAGGAAAACAAGAATACGAAGAACGTTTGCTAAATGAAATTTAATAGTCAATCATGTACTTCCAATAAAGCAAGCAATATTGAATCTATTTCAATTATATCTTTTATTATTATATTCAAACAGCTAGTAACTCATCATATCAGTTTCATAAATTCAGACATCATGGACCAAGAAAAATTATTAAAAGCCTTAAGTATAATAGAAGACTTTAAAGGTGAAAATTTAAAAATAGAGCTCGATTCAAAAGCAAAAGAATGTAAAGGGAAAAGTCCCAAAGAAATAAAGACTTACGAAACAGAATTTAAAGCAGCTTTAACTATCAAGAATGCAAGTGCTCAAATTAACGAAATAGTTCATGCACTTGGAATTATAAATTGTCTTCCAATAATTCTTCAAGAAGACGAAAGAGTTGAATCCCTATCATTAGCTTCTGGTGCTGCAGGAGACGGCATTGATTTGGTAACAAATTACCGTATTGCTGAATTCAAATTTTCTCGATGGCAAGAGGGGAAAAGTGCCAATGGCGCTAGAAGACGACAAATATTTAAAGATTTAGTATCATTATATCTCAATAAAACTAACAAAAAAAAAGAACTTTACACTTACGATAAAGAACATGTTGAGAAAATATTAAGCAGTAAAAAAGCGGAATGGAGAACAGTACTTTCAAAAAGTGGAAAAATAAAAAACGAATTAGAATCTCACCTCAAATGTGAATCTCTCTCCTGCGAGTCTCTTTATGATATATATTCTATTTCTAATGTAAAGTTAATAGATATCAGTAACATAATAAAACTTTAAATCCAACGAAAATCCAATTGAAGTTTAATGAAAATTTCAATGAGACTAAAACTCTTCTCGTCAACAAGTGAAAAGTTGATAAGAAGAGGTTACTATTTTCAGGAATCTATAATGTGTACTTTATCAGTGGCTTACTCTTGTGTATCAATTCCCTTTTCAAGAAATATTTATAAAATCTAACTTAAAAGCGTCTGGATTTACTACCATTTGATATACTTGAATGTCGGAATTTAATTTACGTCCACATTCAATTACCTTTCCTCGATCTTCTTTACTAATATTTACACCTAAATAAATAGCAGAAAAACATGCTCCATCAAGAAGAGGATAACAACGTACTTCTTTCCAATCAATTTCATCCTTATTTTTAGGTTTATACGGTAATTTCATAAATATTGGAGATGGATCCATGATGAACATTCGTACTTCTTGTTCATGTTCCCAAGCTTTCGCTTTTGTGCACATTTGGTAATAAAAAAAGTCTTGAGAATCTGCAAAATAATCCGGTTTATTAATAATATCTCGATACATGACCTCGCAATCTGGAGAAACTATCAAACCGGGCATACAATGTAAAATACACTTCTTCACTTTTTCTATATCTAATCCGATACAAACACCTTTATGTTGATTATAATAACTCCACATTAAAATTGAATCAAAAACTTTTGAAAGACAACAGATCCAAGCTCGTTCTCTATTTTCTTCAAACGTGCTGGATTCAAATTCAATTGCAATATCTGTATCCCATCCATACCGTTTGGCCCTCTCTGGAGTTACCCGAGAGAAATCAATTAACCCCGGATGACAATCAAAAGGATCATTAAGTTTCATTGCATTAGTAAATTGAATATTACTATTGTTTAGCATTGCTTTCGCACCTTGAATATCAAGGTATTTGAATAATACTGATTGCATATAAATCAATGTTTTAATTCATATTCAATATCTCATTCTTAATACTAGTAATTTCATAATCAAGCAACTTGTACTTGAATAGGTTATTCCAATATTTACTTTTTTTTAGTTTCTCCGATAACTGTTGATATATACAATTATAATCTGGTACGCCACTCATCACAATATCTTGTGCATCGATAGAAATTTTTAATCGATGGAGTGTAAATTTCCAGTCTTCACGTGCAAAAACTTCCGCATTAAAACATACTTTCACAAGCATAAAGTCATCAATATTACACGTTGGTCCTAACAATTTTTTCATATTAGAGATGAAACAGGGATTGTATTCTGATAAATCAAAAATCGGATCTATATGTAAATAGACGTAACCTTCCACATTATAAGGGGAATCTCGATATTTAAATTTATCAATTAATACATTAACTTTTTGCGGTAAAATAACAACACCATCGAATTCAGACATCACGGAAGAAAAGTTTCTATGTAGATACGTGATAAATTCATTATTTATCGCACGTGCTACTTGTGGTATGCGTTTTCTTTCATCAATCTCAATTATGAAAGGCAACACTCCTATTCGTTGTTTTAAATAATTAGAAACAGAATCTAAATCACCAAAAATTAATTCGTCTATACCCAAGGAATTAATTTTTCTCATGAAATAATCTTTATAGCACTCTGGTATGTCAAAATAATTATCATGCGCATGTCTTTTATAATATCTTCTTTGTATATTTTGATAAATTTCTAAAGTTTTTATTCCATTATCACTAGGATTCATATCATCCAAATATTCAAGAGAACCTTCTTCTGATATATATACCGGAATATTGGGACACGGATGAATACTAAAAATACCTTTTTGTAAATCCATTCTATTTGAATTTATAGGAGGAAAAATGAAACTTAAAAATTGAATATCAAAAGGAGATTCAAACTTACTGACATCAATGGTATTACTATTTCGAGCTGCATATATCCGACCATCTTTTATTAAGTTTCTACATGCGAAAAAAATTGCAACGAGAGGATTCATCGTCCAATCGAGCAATCTTGTTGGTAAACCATGATGTTGTGCAACAGCGAGCCATTCAACATCATCTTTACCTTGTATATGCTGAAACCCCCTTCGCTTGAAATGAGAGAACAGATTCATTTCTTTACTTAATGAATAATCTAATCTTCCTATAGATGGTAATAGTAGATACTCATTATCACTCACACCTCTATAAATCCATGTTGAATCTTTATTCTCTAACCATTTCATGAAATTGAGCCAACATCTTTCTCCTTCATTATTGATTTGAATAACGTCATTACACATATAAATCATTTATTTAGCGACAGAATATTCAAATATAAATCAAGAAATGGAATATTTCAATATTTAATTTCCTTATTTTTCAAATAATGTTTTTCTTTTATTACTGAGACTTTAGTTTGATATAACGATAACCTTTAAAACAGGATTTGAAGTATAGAATACTTCTCTGTATTAATAATTTAAGGAAGAACAAATCAATTAACACATGATCAAATACAATCTAAAATTTATACATTATCCCCAAATTTAAACCATCTATCGCATATTCAACTCGGAATCCTAAATCATGGTAAAAGAATCCTCCCCCTACGCTAAACGTGCTCAAATGTGAGACAGAAGCCGAAACAAAGGGTATAAAACTCGTTTCTTTATAATAGTAATTTCTTTGTACATCGGAGTAAAGAAGTAAGACAGTTTCTGCAATTCGTTATACTGCACGGAGAGAACTATAGTTAGTTTGCCAAATTCATTATCGAAAAGTAGTCTATCGTATTCTCTAGTTCGATTCCAATCCCTTACTGTTTCTGCAATACTTCCCTCCCGATCGATCACGGGTACATCTTTATAAATTGTATCCGTTTCATAAACATACCTGTATTTCAATTCTCCTGCCAAGTAAACGGTATCCGGGATAAGCTGAGTAACCGTATCCCGAATTGTTTCACCCTTCACGTAATGAACGGTTTCTTTTTCTTCCAATACTCCACGCCCCCAAAAGAATCCAATTGCAAAACAAGCTATACTGCATACGACTAGAAATTTATTCATTTTATTATTACTTTTGTTTTGTCATTAAAAATAAAATCATGAGTTTCATTCAATTTGCGCCAAATTTATACATAGCAAATGATCCATCCTTCGGTAATTATGACAGAGATATCATTCACACGTTGTTGGCATCAGTTGATGTCAATTTCTCAGCATATTTAGAAATTCCACCTTTTATCTCTCGTGATTGGTAAAATTTTAATGTTGCCATAATCTCTAATTTTTTTGCAGGTATTTTGCAGGCGATTCAGTTCAAAAAGGTTCATTTCCGTTCCGAAAAGTGCAAAATTTCTGTTTTTTTTTAGTTGATTACAGCTTTTAGGTTGTAAAAAAAGCATTGAAAATCTATTGTTTGTCTTGATTATCAATGCTTTTAGTGGTAGTCGGGATGACAGGATTTGAACCTGCGACAACACGCCCCCCAGGGCTTAAAAGAAGAGTCGTTTTTATTCGTATTTAGTTGTAAACCTGTGATTTGTATTCGCATTAATTAACCTTAATGAGATCTCAATTGGGATTGAGTTGTATGGAAAATGTAATAAAAATGTAATCGAAACTTTCGTGAGGTGTGGTTGGGTATTCATGTTGTAAATGAACATTAATTTACTACGAGAGTAAGTGCGAGAAATATTCACAAAAATATCTAATAAATAATAAATAAGCGTAACTTTATTTTATGCACTATTATTTGCTAAATATTGATAAATCAATTGTTTATGTGATTTTTGTAAGGGATTTTCATTGTAATGCTTATCCAAAACCTTAATTTTACTCGATCGCCAAAATTTCATGTGATAATTTTTAGCGTATAAGAAAATAGTAAAGAATTAAATTTAGAATATTATGCCAAAAACAAGTATTATGCTTTATAAAAGCAATCAAAGAAAAGATGGAAGTTGCCCGGTGTGTTTAAGAGTTACGAAAAACGGGAAAAGAAAGTATATTGATTTGGGGTTAGCCGCAAACGACAAGGAATGGAACGAGGAATTAGCCCGGTATAAAAAGGATAAACGGCTTAATCCTAATTACGAAAACTATAACGCTTTGCTTACTCACTACGAGGAAAGGAAAGATAAATTGTTAAGAAAATTCGCGGAAAATAGGGTTAATTGGACGTTGAACCAGTTCGAGGAACAATTTCTTGGAGCGTCCAAGTGGGGAAAGATTTATGATTATTGGCTAAAACAGATTGAACATCAGAATGAAATGGGAAAATATGGAAACGCACGTTGTTATAAGGCAAACTTGCATATACTGGAAAAGTATGACAAGAAAATAAAGGAACGTTTGTTTTCTGAGATAGATTTGAAATACGTGAACGATTTAAATACCGCACTGATAAAAGATGGGTGTTGTGGAAACACGAGGTTTGGTTACATAAAAGCGTTGAGGCTCATGTGGAATAGAGCAATAAAAGATAACGAGGCTCCACAAGATATGTACCCTTTTGGTAAAGGGGGATTCTCGGTAAATAGCCTGAAAGAAGAAACCCGTAAAAGAAACTTGCCAGATGAAGATTTGTTGCTAATAAAGAACACGCCCCAAGAGTCCTCCTTTTTGGAATGCACTCGTAGATTGTTTTTGTTTTCCTACTATTGTGCGGGGATGAGTTTTCAAGATATGGCGTATTTAACTACGCAAAATATAGAAAAGTTCGAGGGAGGTTACCATATCGTTTATAAAAGAAGAAAGTTGAAAAACCAGAAAGAGGCTAGGCATTTGAAGGTGTTGATAACTGACGAGATAAACGAGATGCTAGAGTGGTTTAAAAAGAATACTATTTTGGTAGGCGATTACCTTCTTCCTATTATAACGATAGACCACGAGGGTGAAAAATTGTACAACCATGTTCTTTCGAGGTCTAGGCGTTTTAACTTGAATCTTACTGCATTGGGAAATATACTGGGAATAAAGACATTGAAATTAACGAGTTATGTTGCTAGGCACACGGCGGCAATGGTGCTTCAAAGAAAGAAAGTAGCTAGGGAGGTGATTAGTCAAGTATTGGGGCACACTAACCTTGAAACGACTAACGTGTATCTTGATAGTTTTGAAACAAACGTGGTGGATGAAGTTGTAAAACTCTTGTAAATTATGGTATTACAGAATGATATGCCCTTGAGTGACGTTATAACGATGTTGCTCAAGGGGGAAGAACGAGAATTACACGAGAGAGATTTACTAGGTTACGTAGAAAATCTGTCACGTGGAGGTAAAGAAGCGCTTCAACAAGCGTTGAAAGAAGTGGAAACAGCCATTACGGGGTGGGATGACTCCTATTTTATTTCAACCTATGAAAAACGGGTGGATGAATTTAAACAAGGAAAATTAAATCGTGATGAATATTATTTGGAAGACCTGTTTTTCAAGGAAGATTTATTAATAAAAGAGGGTAAAGTGGGGCTGACCGTGGATTACTTGTACGATGCAATAGAAAAACTATGTTTTATCGACGGGAACCATCAAGATGCGGTAACGAGTGCTTGGGCGTTAGATGATATCGAGTTTTTAAAAACTCAGTGGGAGGATTTGTCATTAGGTCAAATTAGAGCGTTACGGGCGGCAATTAGAGATGCCCTTAAGTTTGTATCACCTAAACAGTGTAACGAGGTACAGAACGCTAATAGACTCCAAAAACGGCTAGCAGAAGACCCCGAAGCGTTTGGGGTGGACGTGTGTTGTGAAATGACAGGTTATAAAAAGAACACGATTTATAAATTGACCGCTAGGGGAGATCTGCCGTGTTGTCGTTCTGGTAATAATGGACGAAAACTTATGTTTCGGCGTGAAGAAGTTTTAGCGTGGATGACAGCCCGGCGGCAAGAAACCAATGACGAATTTATAACACGCATGGACGAGCGGTTAGTGGCTCGAAAATAAATTAACTATAATAACCTAAGAATGTATACGCTACTTGTATACAATTAAAAATTGATAGTTATGTATGATACGATAATGTTATGGTTGGGTAAGAAAGATATAGGTGATGAGTACAATTATGAAAATGTATTACGTAAGATATATAAAACTTGCACGTTTGAGAAAGTACGGGGTGGTTGTGGGTATTACGAAAATTTGAGAATATCGGTAACGGAAAATAGGGTTTTGTGTACGGGTAGTTTCTCTAAATTTCAAAAAGGTAATAATGTTAATCCTATTTCCATGGAACAACTTAAAAAGGTAATAAATTATCTAAGCCGTGTGCTAGGTGTACCTATGGAGAAAGCGGATGTATTAGTTGTTGATATTGCAGAAAATTTTGTCATGGAAAAGTCACCAGAACTTTATATAGAAAAGATGAGAAATCTGGGTACGTTCAGTTCGAATAACTGGGAAAGTACTAAATACTTCTCTTCAAGAGATACAACCGTACGTTTTTACAACAAAACGGGGGAACTCCGGCAGAAGAATCATCATCGCCCCAAGCGAGAAAGATGTTCTCTGCCGGAGAGGGAAAAGAAAAATTTGTTAAGGTACGAGGTGCGCTTCAAAAAAGGGAAGATTCGGCAAATGTTTGGACGTGGATTAAAAGCTTGTGATCTCTATAATAAGAATATTTATTGGAGGTTTATTTCTGAATGGTTGGGGTGTTATGATGATATAGATAAATTGCCAGATAGTGTCCTAAACATTACCTTTGAGCAAATAAAAACGCAGAGGGACATGGAAGATTGGTGTATTTGTCTTGCTAACACTTTTGTTAATATCCCTGAATTTATCAAGGGACAAGTATTCAAGCATAGAGAAAATCCACAGGAGGGAGATCGTCAGTATCATAAAAGGTTACAGGATCGACTTCATGAGGCTCTTGCGCATTATCAAGATTACATGACGCCCTCTGATCTGATACCTGAACTCACCAAGAAGATTGAAGATCGTCTAACATGGCTGTACGAGGAGTCTTCGGATGCTTACGAGAAAGACTAGAGATAGTGAATAGCCGGGTGGATTGCTTATTCAGAGAAGTGGTATTGGTGGCTGTAGAGGGCTAAAAGAGGAATAGAATTGGGGTAGGTGGGTGTGATAGGGTAATGAGCGCTATGGTAATATAGGATTGTGAACACGTGTGATATATCCTAACAAATAAAATGAGGAGTGAAATAGAGCGATACAGGGATTAACGGGTATTGTCATGGTGTTATTATTCCCTAATAAAATGCTAGTCTAATAGAGCCTAAAAGAGGAATTATAGTAACAAGGAAATAAAGTGGATGGATACTTTTATAGTAGGTGTCTAAAAAGAAAGAATGGTTGGGGTACAAGTCTATGAATGGTACAATGTGGGTGATGAGGCGGGTAATGTGCGTCATATTGTTGGTATAATAAGGAATGATAGTGTATCAAGCGTGTGGTATATGGGAGATTAACGTGTTTGTTGTGAGCGGTTTTGTTACAGGGGGTATGATGATAATGGTGTGGCTGGCAAAAGAGGATGTAAATAATTTGAAGCCCTCATCGGAGTATTTTGCCTAAAATCTTGTTGAGTGTCAAGTTTTATATAAATTTGTTCCACGACACCCCTAAAAACGTTTGTGAAACGTTGAAAATTAACTATATTTGTCGTGCTGATAAAGTAATTTGTCGGTGACATATTGGTTATTAGGAAGCGTTTAGCTTTATCCCGTTTTTAGAAATCTGGACAATTTCGAATCACACGGGGATTGGCGATACAAACGTTCATGCTTGCCGTATATATATTCATTATATACATGGTTTGCGTGGGGTGTCGTTTTATCTCGTGTGATGGGTTTGTCCAGAACCTCTAAAACAGATAATCCTAACAGTCCCACGCTTGAGCTGAAGTGTAGTTTATATCAATCTGATATATAACTAAATATATACCATCTGTATCTTTATTTGATACCGTAAAGTTCCCACTTCTTGTTGGTTTTCCCAAATTAATCTCAAGCTACAATAGCTTGTTGTTATCAATATTTTACTCTTAAACTAAACAGCAATCTAATCGCAAACATCTTATAAAGTCCGATTTTCTTTAAGATTTTCGGACATTTTATTGCTGAGTTGGAGGGAATATTGTACCTTTGCATTCAGATTATTAATGATCATGGGAGTAATACTAACAAAAGAGATACGCAATACTATTGAAAGCAATGGGCCAAACAAACTCTATATGGTTCAGGATTTTGCCTATCTAAATAATGACGGGTTGGTTACTCGTGCCCTTTCCAGATTAGAAAAGGAAGGTGTTCTTATACGCCTCTCGCAAGGCATATATTTATATCCGTCACGAAATAAGTTCGGAATACTTCGACCCTCTATAGAGGAAATCGCTTATGCTGTTGCTGAGAAGGATAAAGCACGCATTATTCCCAGCGGATTGACTGCATTGAACAAATTAGGACTTTCCACACAGGTTACGATGAATGCGGTCTATTTGACAGATGCCGCTGCAAGGGAACTTACTATCGGAAACCGTAAAATCATATTCAAGCGCAGCGTACCCCGCAATTTTGCCTATAAGACGGACTTGTTCCCACTTATAGTCGCTGCCATGAAAGAGTTAGGGAAAGATAACGTGACAGATGAACAGGTTGCAATCATAAAACAAGCCATTGAAAAATATGGTAGTCCTGATGAAATCAAATACGATTACAGCATTGCCCCGCAATGGATTAAACAAAGACTTGCATTATGAATTTTACTAAGCTTACAAAAGAAGAACAACTTACCATTTTGGCTAATGTAGCCGAAGATAAAGGGATTGTGGACAATGCCGTAGAAAAGGACTATTGGGTCAGTATGGTGTTACGTGCCATATTTTCTTTGCCGTATGCAGCAGCTTTTGTTTTCAAGGGAGGAACAAGCCTTAGCAAAGGTTGGGGATTGATAGAACGTTTTTCGGAAGATATTGACCTTGCAATAGATCCCCAATATTTCGGCTTTACAAATATTGAGACTAAAAGTCAACGGACTAAGTTGCGGAAAGACTCCAAGAAGTTCATAGATGGCTCTTTTGCGCTCGATGTTGAGAACAGAATAAAAGAGTTTGAGCTATCAGAGAGCTGTAAGGTCATAGTTCCGGAGACATCTGTCAGTGACCTTGACCCTGTAGTCCTGTTTGTCGAGTATAATTCAGTGCTGCAAACGAAAATGCAATATATACCCGAGCGAGTCAAAGTTGAGATAAGTTGTCGTTCACTCATGGAACCGTCAGAAGATGTGAAAATGCGTTCTATGGTAGAAGAGGCTTATCCAGGTGAAGAGTTCTCATTACCTATATTCACTGTTCCTACCGTAGTGCCAGGACGAACATTCTTGGAAAAGGTTTTTCTTTTGCATGAAGAGTTTAACCGTCCCAATGGCTGTACGCATATCGAACGTATCACACGACACATGTATGACATTGTAAAGATGATGGATAAATCGTTTGCGATGGAAGCAATGCAGGATGTACAATTATACGAGGACATTGTGACTCATCGTAAAAAGTTCACGGCATGGAGTGGATTGGACTATACGAGTCATCTTCCACACACAATATCGTTTCTACCTCCTGAAAGCATCGAAGATGTTTTGCGTGACGACTATAAGCAGATGCAAATCGGCTTCATCTATGCCAATGCACCTTCTTTCGATGAGATTATGGAACGATTGAGTGAGTTGCAGAACAGATTTAGGACATTGGAATGGGAAAATAATCGTTGACGGTATGGCGGACATTCTTTTTGATATAAACGAACCTATCCCGAACTATCGTTAATATTTTAGATTGATAAAGAATACAAAACATTATTCAATATGGCACATAGTTTCATAACCAATCGGGACCGTCTGCTTTCCGACATTATCACGGGTATTTTGCCCAAGTCAGATGCCGTGGATATTCTTGTGGGCTATTTCTATTTTTCGGGGTATGCCCATCTTGCAGACAAGCTCGCTGACAAGTATCTCCGTATTTTGGTCGGACTTGACATTGACACCCGGATTTCAAACCGAGTTCGTGAGGTTGAAGAATTGGTAGAGTGGCAGCGCATTCGTAGCAAAGTTCGGGAAGAATACTTCAATAACTTGGTAAGGCTCATCAATGAAACCGACAATACCGATACAGACGAAACCATCAAAATATTTCGCCAATTCCAGCGTAAGATTTATGACGGTACATTGGAGATACGCAAGACAGAAGACCCGTGCCATGCAAAAATGTACCTCTTTGCCTATAACGACAGTAACAACGAGAATGGAGAACAGCCCGGTGATGTGATTACGGGGTCAAGCAACCTTTCCTATCAAGGGTTGCAAGGCAGAACGGAAATCAATGTTCGGTTTACAGACAAAGGTAAATATACGGAAGGAAAACAAATCTTTGATGAGCTTTGGGCAAATGCTATTCCTATTGTGGACGAAAATACCGTTGACCGTTGGAAAGAAAAGGTCGAAAGTCAAATATGGATTGACCGACTATTTCAACCGTATAAACTTTATCTACGAGTGCTCAACGAGTATTTTGACATTCCGTCCAAGACTAATGTGCGTACACCTTTCGACATTACCGATGGTAAGTTCTTTAACCTGAAATACCAAACTGATGCCATCCAACTTGCATTGAAGTCTATCGAAACACACAACGGAACGATTGTGGCTGACGTAGTGGGCTTGGGCAAGAGTATCATCGCCTCTACCATTGCTCACAATCTCCGTTTGCGTACCATTGTAGTGTCGCCCCCACACTTGAAGTCGGGTTGGGACGCTTATAAGGACGAGTTCGGTTTTACGGGTACTGTGTTTAGCGGTGGCAAAATATCGGAAGCCTTGGTTCATTACAATGGTTTGAAGAGGCCTGATGAACAATTTCTTATTATCGTAGACGAGGCGCACCGTTACCGCAATGAATATACGGAAGATTACGCTATGCTGCACAATCTTTGCCAAGGCAATAAAGTGGTGTTGTTAACGGCTACCCCGTTCAACAATGACCCTGCCGACATCTATTCTATGTTGAAACTCTTTCAGATACCTACAAAGTCCACACTTAAAACAGTGGAAAATCTTAGTATCGAGTTCCGCGACCTTATCAGCCAATACAAGGAACTGCGCGAACTGCAACGACAAGGCAAACTCTCCAAGCAGGATGTGAAGAACGAAACCGCCAAGATAGCCCGTACCATTCGTTCAATTATCGGACCTTTGGTTATCCGTCGTTCTCGCATCGACCTTCAGCAGATTGACACCTACAAGGAAGACCTCAAAAAGCAAAAGATAGAGGTGGTTATTCCACAAGACCCTATTGAATTGACTTACGATCTCAAAGAGTTGAAAAACTTGTATCTGCGCACGCTTAACTTCATTTACGGAACGAAATCAAACGAAGAAGATTCTGACGATGGTGTTTACCGTTTTCAGGCGGCTCGTTACAAGCCGGTGCTGTATGTTCCCGAAGACAAACGCGAGGCATTAGCCAAGGATATAGAACGCCAAACGGGACTTGACGATGTAAACATGCTTATCGGTCGTCAAGCGAACGTGGCTAAATTTATGCGCCGTTTGTTGGTACGTCGCTTCGAAAGTTCGGTTGCAGCTTTCAAATCTTCGCTTGCCTTTATGATAAATTCTTCTCGTAATGTGCTTGATTGGATTGAGCGTACTGGGAAGATACCCGTTTGGAAAAAAGGAGGTATGCCCGATGTGGATGATTTCTACGAAAGCACCGATGACGGCATGGAGGAGATAGAAGATACGTTTGAAAAATATTCAGGCAAAGGTTTCTTTGTTATTGATATGAAGTTTGTCAATGACGAGTTTATCAATGACGTGAAAGCCGACATCGCACTGTTGGAATCTATCTATTTGGAATGGTTCGGAGAGGAAGATGTAATCAAGTTCGACCCGAAACTTGAATCGTTCATCCGTCTTGTTCGTAATAAACTCACCAAAGAGCCTAACCGTAAATTGGTTGTGTTTAGCGAGTTTGCCGACACAGTCAACTATCTTGGCGCAGCTCTGAAAGAAGCAGGACTGCCTGCGCTTAAATATACTTCGGCAGATGCTACTCCCTCTATGCGCCAAACCATTCGCAATAACTTTGACGCAAGTGTGAAGCAAGGAACGCAAGCCGATGATTACAAGGTATTGGTTGCCACCGATGCCATTTCCGAGGGTTACAACTTGCACCGTGCTGGAGCTATTTTCAACTATGATATACCGTACAACCCCACAAGGGTAATCCAGCGTATCGGGCGTATCAACCGTATCAATAAAAAGGTGTTCGACAACCTTTATATCTACAACTACTTCCCCACGGAGGTAGG
>OLIS01001146.1_pt1 | contig 19497 bp, 18 predicted proteins | sample 1601351 | NCBI WGS metagenome assembly OLIS01 (sample SAMEA2452122, study PRJEB22498) | human gut metagenome | biome: human feces; feature: human gut; material: feces | place: Australia | collected 2012
CGCAAAATACGAAATTTATCTCACTTTCTCGAAGTCTGACAGCGTGTAGAAATTTACTTGTTTTTTTGTTCTCTTTTTTTCTTGGCTTTTTCATTTTTAAGCTGTTGCTTCATTTCTTTTTGCTTAGCCTCAAGTTCCTTAGCCTTTTGCTCCTCAAGGCGTCTGTTTTCCTCATCACGTGCCTTTGCATCGTCATACATAGCCTTAATATCCTCATAATGCTTGTAATTCTCAGCCTGAACAATGAGCTTGCCTGCGTCAATATACGGCTTTGCAAGACGGTTATAATACGAATTTTCATCCGTTGCCTTTTTAATTAAAGCCTCAATTTCCTTTCTTTCAGCCTTAAGCTTAGCTTTTTTTGCTTTAAGTTTTGATTCTGTATTCTTATCCTTAGCCTTTTTTGCTTTAGAAATTTCAGTTTCAAGTTCTGCCAAAGCGGCAAGATTGGCGTCCTCTTTTGCAAAAAGCTGTTCAAATACCGCATTATCAAAAGGAACAATTTTTCCGCCTGCTTTTGCAATAGCTTTCTTGCTGTACTTTCTGTTTCTTGCGGTTTCGATTGCAGCGCTTCTTTCCTCTCTGTGCTTCTTGGTATCCTTCGGCATAGCCTTTGCATTTGCCATTGCACGTTCAAGTTCTTCGTCGCTTACATCTGACAAACCGTCAATTCCGTTTGCATAAATTCTTTTTGCCTCTTCAAGCCTAAGCTTCCATTCCTCACGGTCAAACTTTTCGACTTCTTCGTTTACCATTTTTGAAATTTCAATATTTTCGTTATATGCTATTGCATCTTTAAGTGCCTTTTTAGCTTGCTTTTTGGCAGCCTTGCCGTTGGCACTTTTAACTGCTTTTTTGAACGAATCAATATCTTTCGGCTCGGCATTTTTCATACTTTGCGCCTCTTCAATAACATCTATTGCATCAACAATATCTTTATCGTTAAGCACGCCGTTGCCATAATCTTCAAACATTGCACGAAGTTTAAGCACCTTAACAATTGCACGCTGGCGAAGCTCCGTCATATCATAGAAGAAATACGGAATAAAGTTGAGCGTTGCACCTATAACCGACAATACAACAATAACGACAAATGCTTTTTTGAAAATATCGTTAATATAAAGAACGTTATAAGGCGAGTTCATTACTTCGCTGATTGATTTGCCTGTTATTGCCGATATTTCACTTGCACGAGATGAAAGTGTGTTTTCATTAATACCGACCTTTTCGTATACAGCCGGCACAAGACCGCTTGTCAAAAGAGTAATAACCGTTCCTATAAGACCGACGGTTGAAAACATACCGTCAATTCTTTCTCCTGTCAAATATTGCTGATAATCACGAATATCGGCATTTACTGCAGGAGTCAAAATAACGCCGAATGAGCTCATAAGATAGTTACCGAAAAGAATAATTGCAATATATACAATCATTTTAGGCGGTTCTGCCTGAACAACGGGATAAAGCAAAAATAGAATTACGGCATTGAGCGCATTGGTGAAAATAAGCACCGCTTTTTTGCCCCACTTTTTAATACAAAACGGAGCTGCAAGCATTCCCCAAAGGTTAGCGTTTGCAACAACCATTGTGATTATTGTATAAAGTCCGGCGCCGACACCGTCTTCTTTTGTGTTATGGTACTGATAGCACCACTGGAGCATATTACCGTATGTAGATTCAAGAAATCCTATCCAACCTGCAAGAGAAATAACCCAGAAAAGCTTATTCTTTGCAACTGCACGAACGGCATCAAGAAATTTGATTTGCACAACGTGGCTTCTTGCCTGAACAATCTTTTCCTGAGTATTTGCAAAAATATATACAGAACAGATTACGCCGAGAATTGCGAAAGGCGGATAAAGAATTCTGTATAATTTCATATCATAAAGGTCATTGTTAGTTGCAACCTTTGCAACAAGCGGCAAAACAGCAGTTGCAATAGACGGAGCCATAGAATAAACAACAGACTTAATTGTTAAAACATTTGCTCTTTCCTGAGTATCCGGCGAAAGCACCATAATAAGGTTTTCATACGATTCATAAAAGAACATATAGAAAAATTGAAAACCGATATTAAACAAAAGAACGATAAGAGCCTTAACGTTTTGGCTTTCAATTTTTTCATACGGCACCATTACCATACCCACCACAAGCAAGCATGCCGGAAGCGCCATTGAAAGCAAATAAGGTCGATACTTTCCCTGCTTACTTCGGGCATTATCAATAATATTAGCCCTTATTGCAGTGGCAGGAAAAGAAACAGCAATACTGATTGCATAAATAATATAAACCTTAGTTGGAGAAATGCCGATAGCATTACCTATAATTACATTTGTAGTGCTCAACGTTAACTGCTGAACACAATAAATCAGGAAATAAATTCCTATTCCGCCGAAGGAATAAGCAAATATCTCCTTAAACGGCATATATCTGCCGGGCATAGGTCTTTTCCAATATACCTTTGCGTCAGAAAGAGTTTGTTTAATCTTTCCTATTTCCATAAAAATTAACCCCTTTTTCTTTTTGAGCTTTAGAAGTACATACTTTTTTTATTATAAGTATCTTAAATACTTCAAAGCCGTTCTAACTAAATATTATATAACATATTCACTTGTAATTAAATATAAAATACAGTATAATAGATACATATTTCGGAAACGGTGGAATAGAAATGTATCATAATAAATCTTTTTATTTAGGATATCAAAGCGAAAACAATTTATTTTTACCGAATGTAATAAGCGCTTTTAAAATTCTTGTAGATGAAAATTATTTTTATTTTATGGATGACGAGGAACGCAATTTGTATCCCAAAGGCACAGTAGCTTTTATTCGCTGCACGGCAGGCAACGGCAAAATCTATACAAAACACGGTGAATTTGAATTAAGCGAAAACGATTATATCTTTTTAAATTTCCACGATATTATCAAATACAAGGCTATGGGGCAATTTTGGGGATACCGTTGGACTAACTTTACATATCACGGCTGCAAAGATTTTGTCCTTGGCAAGATAGGCAAAAGTGAGGTCAGCGACGACGAAGAAAAATATTTTGAAAAGCTTATAGGAATAGGTCAAAACGCTGAAATTTCAAACTATGTCAGTTTCATTTTTCTTGCATATTACTTTAATGTTTGCAGAAAAGAAGAAATAAGCGAAATTCTTAATCTTGACACCCCACACCGCAGGCTGATTGACGATATTTGCTCATTTATATCGCAAAAATTATTTACGAAAATAACGGTTGATGCCGTGTCGGCATTTTTCAATATTACCCCTCGCAGACTTCACCAAATCTTCATCAAGGAACTTAATATTTCACCAAAAAAATATATAACCAAAAAGAAAATGGAGGAGGGTTACAGGCTGCTTGTTCAAACCTCTATGCCGATTAACAAAATAAGCGAATTACTGTGTTTCAGCTCACCGTATCATTTTACAAATGAGTTTAAAAAAATTTTCAACCAAACGCCTACTCAAGTAAGAAATATCGAAAAATAAAGGAATGACTATATAGCATACTATATATTGTATATAATATACAATAAACGACTATTTTAAAAATTTGCTTTACAATTCGTGCGTAATATGCTATAATCTTCTCGCTGTAAACGAATTACACGGTTTCGGGGTTTAACTGCCTTGCAGTATTCACCTGCCCGTTACTGAGTTTTGCGTGATACGGCAAATAATATTAAATGAGGTGAAAATTATGACACAGGCTGAAAAGCAAGCAATTATCAAGGAGTATGCTACTCACGAGGGTGACACAGGTTCACCGGAAGTTCAGGTTGCAGTTCTTACAACAAGAATCAACGAGCTTACAGAGCATCTTAAGGTTCATAAGAAGGACCATCACTCAAGACGTGGTCTTTTAAAGATGGTTGGTCACAGAAGAAACCTTCTCGTATACCTTTACAATAAGGACATCGAAAGATACCGTGCTCTTATCAAAAAGCTTGGCATCCGTGATACACTCGACAGATAATTTGTCACTTAGGCAAGCATGGCTAACGGTCAATGCTTGCCTTGTTTACTTTTTTGTAATTTAAGGAGGCGCAGACAATAGTAGTAAACCGAGTATGTAAATTATAATTTGTATATTGGGTTTATTACTATTGCACCTCCTTGATTAAATAAATAAAATTTAAAGAAATGAGGTACTAAAATGTTTTTCAAGAATTTTAAAGTTTGGGAAACCGAGCTTGCAGGCAGAAAGCTTACACTTGAAACAGGCAAAATGGCAGGCCTTGCAAATGCTTCAATTATGGCTCGCTACGGCGAAACAGAAGTTCTTTGCACAGTAACAGCGTCTGCAAAGCCACGTGAGGGCGTTGACTTCTTCCCTCTTTCGGTTGACTATGAGGAAAAAATGTATGCGGTAGGCAAAATTCCGGGTTCATTCCTTCGCAGAGAAGGCAGAGCAGGAGAAAAGGCAATTCTTACATCCCGTTGTATTGACCGTCCTATCCGTCCGCTTTTCCCAAAAGATTTAAGAAACGATTGCTCAGTTGTTGCAACAGTTATGTCAGTTGACCCTGACTGCTCACCTGAGATTACTGCTGCTATCGGTGTATCTGCCGCTATCGCTATTTCGGATATTCCTTGGGCAGGTCCTATATCTTCGGTAAACGTCGGCCTTGTTGACGGCGAAATCGTTATCAACCCAACTCTTGAGCAAAGAGCAAAGACTGACCTTACACTTACAGTTGCATCAACAGCTGACCTTGTTGCTATGATTGAAGCAGGCGGCAACGAAATTGATGATGAAACAATGTTTAACGCTATTATGGCAGGTCACGAAGAAAACAAGAAGATTGTTAAGTTTATTCAAGGCATCGTTGACGAAGTCGGCAAGCCTAAGTTTGAATATGAATCATCCGATCCTGATCCTGAAATTATGAAGGAAATTGAGGACTTCTGTATTGAGGACGTAAAGAAAGCTCTTGACACAGATGACAAGCTTGTTCGTGACGAGGCTCTTCTTCCTATTTATAATGCAGTTCACGAGAAGTTTGACGAAAGATTTGAGGGCAACGAGGGCAAGATTGAAGAAATTATGTATCTTGTTCAAAAGCACGTTGTTCGTGCTTGGCTTAAGGACGAGCACAAGAGAGTTGACGGCAGAGGCATTGACGAAATCCGTCCTCTTAACGCAGAGATTGACCTTCTTTCAAGAGCACACGGCTCAGGTCTTTTCACAAGAGGTCAAACACAGGTACTTTCAGTTACTACTCTCGGTCCGATGTCAGACGCTCAGCTTCTTGACGGTCTTGACGAACAGACTGAAAAGAGATATATCCATCACTACAACTTCCCGTCATACTCTGTAGGCGAAACAAAGCCTTCAAGAGGACCGGGCAGACGTGAAATCGGTCACGGTGCACTTGCTGAAAAAGCACTTGTTCCTGTTCTTCCGTCAGTTGATGAATTCCCTTATGCAATCAGAGTTGTATCTGAAGTTCTTTCATCAAACGGCTCAACTTCGCAAGGCTCAATCTGCGGCTCTACTCTTTCACTTATGGCTGCAGGCGTTCCTATCAAGGCTCCCGTTGCAGGTATCAGCTGCGGTCTTATCACAGGCGACGACGGCGTATACGGCGACTTTATGACAATGGTTGACATTCAGGGTCTTGAAGATTTCTACGGCGATATGGACTTCAAGGTTGCAGGTACTAAGAAGGGTATCACTGCAATTCAGATGGACCTTAAGGTTCACGGTCTTACTCCTGAAATCATCAAGGAAGCTTTTGCCAAGACTCATAAGGCAAGAAATTACATTCTTGATGAAATTATGCTTCCATGCATCAGCGAACCGAGAAAAGAGCTTTCAAAGTATGCTCCTAAGATGTATACACTTTCCATCAACCCTGACAAGATTGGCGATGTTATCGGCAAGGGCGGCAAGGTAATTCAGGAAATTCAGGCTGACTACGATGTTAAGATTAACATTGAAGAGGACGGCAGAGTATATATCAGCGGCATTGACGCAGACAAGTGCAAGGGTGCTGTTGAAATTGTTAAGCTTATTGCTACCGACCCTGAGGTTGGTTCATTCTACAACGGTGTTGTAACAAGAATTATGAACTTCGGCGCATTCGTTGAAATTGCACCGGGCAAGGAAGGTCTTGTTCATATCTCTCGCCTTGACGTTAAGAGAACGGAAAAGGTTGAGGACGTTGTAAACGTCGGCGATTCTGTTATCGTTAAATGTATTGAAATTGACGACCAGGGCAGAATCAATCTTTCAAGAAGAGATGCTTTAATCGAACTTGAGGGAATGAAACCTGAAAACGAAATTGACGAAACACCAAGAAAGCCACGCAGAGATAATCACAGACGTGACAATAACAGAAAGTAATTAATCTTTCAATAAACCTGCCGAATTGAGTAATTATACTCGGCAGGTTTTTCTTTTCTTTTTTTTGATACAGATTTTGTTATTTTATTGACAAAATTTGTAATAGTGCTATAATTGTATTTGTACGTTTTTAGGAAATTAAATCAAAAAATTACGCTTTGCGTAACGGAGGAAAAATTATGAATATTTTTATGATTGGCGGCACAGGCCTTCTTGGCTGTGAAGCTGCAACCCAGCTTATCAAAATGGGTCACAAAGTAACAAGCGTTGCTTTGCCACCTCTTCCTCAGGGTGCTCCTATTCCTGAAGAAATGGAAATCGTTTTCGGCGATATTAACAAAAAGAGCGACGAAGAAATTGAAGAAATGCTCAAGGGCAACGATGTATTCATCTATGCCGCAGGTGTTGATGAGAGAGTTGAATTCCCTCATCCTGTTATGGATTATTATGACAAGTTCAACAACGCTCCTCTTAGAAGAATCTTCCCTCTTTGCAAAAAGGTCGGCGTTAAGAGAGCAGTAGTTCTCGGCTCATACTTTGCTTATCTTACAAAGAGCAGACCTGATATGGGACTTCAGCAGAGAAACCCGTATTTCAAGGCAAGAATGATGCAAGAGGATATCTGCAAGAATGCTGTTGACGACAACTTCTCAACTTGCGTACTTGAACTTCCTTACATTTTCGGCACACAGCCGGGCAGAAAGCCTGTATGGACTATCCTTATTGAGCAGCTTAAGATGATGGACAAACTTCCGTTCACCCTTTATCCAAAGGGAGGTACTGCAATGCTTACTTGCCGTCAGGTAGGTCAGGCTATCGCAGGTGCTGCTGTTAGAGAAAAGGCAGGCTTTGAAGCAATCCCTGTTGCTATGTATAATATGAAATGGGATAAGTTCCTTAAAATCGTTTACGAAGCAAGAGGTATGGGTCCTGACAGAAAGATTGTCGGCGTTCAGCCTTGGATGATGAAGCTTGGTATGATTGGCATTGCCAAGGATTACAAAAAGAGAGGCATTGAGTCAGGTATGGACCCATTCAACCTTCCTGATATTATGAACCTCGACCTCTTTATTAACAACCAGTATACTAAGGAACTCGGCGTTCAGGAAGACGATATTGAAGCAGCAATCACTGATTCAATCCGTGTTTCTCAGGCATCATACGACGGCAAGGTTAAGCTTCTTGAAATGAAGGGCGAATAACGTCGAAAGAAACTACGTGTTTGAATAAATTTTTTCAAAATTTATAATAAACACTCCGTTCCTTTCTCCTTTTCCCCAAAAGCTCACGCTTTTCGGGGACCCCGAATAAAAAGCGGTGAAACTTTAATTATCATTACATAACAAAAAACCAAGGATTTAACGTCCTTGGTTTTTTTGTTTTACCGATTTTTTGAATTGATATGATTTTTAAGCACAAGATTTATATATTGTGAAAGCGAACGGTCATCACATTCCGCCTCATATTTAATCTTTTCCAGAATGTCGGCGTCAATTGTTATGCTTATTTTTTCCTTAAGCGGTTTCAATGGCTTCATTTTGTCGCATCTCCTAATATATAATATCCTTTGGTCAATGAGATTATACTATAAAATGGTATTTTGCATTGACAAGTAGGATAAAGTAGGATAAAATAAGATTGATTTAAAGTTTATTTTATCAAATTCAGGCTTTAAATTTTAGGAGGTAGAATATGAAAAAGAAAGCCATTATTTCAGCAGTGGCGGGTGTGATTATTGTGCTTGTGGGAATTATAGTATTCCTGCTTGTTAAAGGGCACTTTCCTGCCGATACAAAGGAAAAAACAACGCTCAAAAACGAAACAGGTGTAACGGTTGAGCAAGCGTCAATCAGCTTTGCAAATATGAAGCTTGATAACGATAAACTACACCTTACAGAAGAGCAAAAAGAAGTTTTAAAATACTTTGATAATGATTATTTTGACATTCAGGATTATGATTCTCTTCAAAGATATCCCGACGTTTACAAGGGTGCGCAAATCAGCTTTGGTGCTTATGTAAAAAAGATAATCAAATCAACCGATACTGATTATGAAATTCTTGTTGATACATTTTACAGCGGTGATTTAGGCTACTTTGATGATGCGGTTAAGGACAAATTAAAGGGCGACTATATAGTAATCAAGGGCAAGCAGACCAGCAAAAGGCTGATTGAGGGCGACGCAATAAATGTTTACGGTAAATATACAAGCGTCGATACATATACTGTAGACGGCAAAAGCTACACCGTGCCTACAGTCAATGTTTACAACACAAGTAACGTAAAGCGCTTCGACCTTGACACAATCAAAAAGGTTGCAACGTACATTTTCGGTCCTGACATCAAGCTTAGCAATCCCAACAAGGACAGTATGGTTACTTGGTTTTATTCATACCTTGTAACGCTTGACAATCAGTCTAACGATAATTTCAAAAGTTTTGTATTTTCTCAGGAATCCGGCTTTGTTTCCGATTTAAGAAATTTCGGCGATGACAGTTACGGCTCTCGCCTGCTTTATATTGCTGCGGATTTGGAGCATTACTTAATCACGGTTTATGATAAGGACACAAAGATTATGAACCTTGAATATTACGACAAGGATTTGAAAAAGCTTTGGAGCCGTGAATTTGAGGACGTAACCGACTTCCCAATGGACTACACAAGCGACGAAATAATGCTTGTTGCCGACAATGACCTTTATGTAATCAATACAAAAGACGGCAAGGACAAAATCGAGCCAACCTTTGTTGGTGAAAAGGTCAGGGTTATTATGGCAGACGACGGTGCAATCCTTATCAGCAAGACTAAAAAGGATTTAGTAACCAAGGTTGACAAAAAGGGCAAGATTGTTTGGTCAATCGATGCTAAATACAGTATTTTGAACAACAGCGACGATGCTTATTATGACAGCGCAAACAACAATATCAACGGCTTGCAGGTTATAAACGGTAATTACGTTTTATCCTACAACGGCGACGACGGCAGTCAAAAAGACGAAAACGAATATAACTTCGGAGTGGGCACTTGCTATCTTGTTTTCGACAAGGACGGAAACATCATTCTTGAAGAGCTTGAAGAAAAAAAGACTGACAACGGCAATGACGAGGAAGCTTATACCGAAAATTATGACGACTACGACGAAGAAAACTATTAATAAGGAGAAAATATAATGAAAAAATTATTAGCATTAGTTTTATCATTAATTATGATAATGACGTCGGTTTTTATTGTCCCATTCAGCGCACAAGCAGAGCAATATCCGATTTTCCTATACCCGGAACAATTAGCACGCAATGTCTTACAAATGAAAGTAAATATGTTTCAGGAAATGAAAAAGGCAGAATTAATTATACATATAATATTCCAAGTGCAGGTACACTTCGACTAAACATAAATGCCACACTTACCGGATATGACAGCGACGGTCAATTTAGCATGCGCTTTGAAACAAGTTTTTCAAACACAGAATTTTATTCAGATTTTGAAAGCGGATTTAAAGGATATATAAACGATTACATTGAATATGATATATTACCGGGTACATATACGCTTACGTTTTTTTCTTACGGAAACGAATCTCCTGTTAATTGCACAATTTCAACAACATTCACTTCTAAAGCACAAAGTTTTTATGCAGATAACAATACTGTTACAAATGTAATCGCTTACGGTAATGAAATATCCCTTGACAAAAGATATTATGGCGTATTTCCTGCTGCCGTTAAAGAAAACTATACAAGTGATTATATGAACATCACCAAAGCGAAAACATCTTTTTCGTACAAATTCAACTTCAAATTCGACGGCGGCAATTTATATGCAGGCTTTGAGGGAGAAAGAGCCAAGCAATTATATCCTTATCAAGATTCATATATAAGTGATGCATTTTATTTATATGACGGAAATGGACATACTGTTTGGCCTTCTAAATATAATGATGATACATTATTATATGAGGATTTAAAAGCAGGAGAATATTTTATAGCTATCAAGAATTGGGCTGGTCCTTACAGCTTTTACCTAACACAAAACTTGTATAGATTTTATAGAGCCGAAGCGAATGCAAACAATCCGCAAACCAAAAAGAAAATTACCAAGCCGAAAAAGGCAAAAATCAAAAAGGTTAAAGGCTATAAAAAAGCGTTAGAGGTAAGATATGCAAAGGTAAGCGGCGCAAGCGGATATCAAATTCAGGTTGCGACCGACAAGAAATTCAAGAAAAACAAGAAAACCGTTACCGTAAAGAAAAGCAAAACAAAGGTTAAAATCAACAAATTAAAGAAGAAGAAAAAATATTACGTTAGAGTTCGTGCTTACAAAAGCGTATCGGGCAAAAAGGTTTACGGCGCATGGAGCAAAGTAAGAACCGTTAAAACCAAATAAGCGACAAAAGGAAAAAGGAAGAACAAAATTTGTTCTTCCTTTTTTTAGATTTTATACGATATTTTATTGATTGTTCGTCGCTTTCTTGCCCGTATTTACGACAAATTGAGCGTGGCAATGAGGGCAGGTCACGTTGATTTTGCCCTTATGGCGAGGGAGGCGAAGCGTTTTTTTACAACCCTTGCACTTAACGAACTTATGAGTTTTGCGTTGCTTGAATTTATCGTTTTGAAATTTGAAAAAGCCCTTAACGCTGTTTTCAAACTTAAGCCACTTTGCATTTTCCGCTCTGCGAGCCTCGATATTTTTTGAAAAAACTCTGAAAATTGCGAAAACAACAAGCACAAAAGCCATAATCTCAATCGCATAATATGTTATTTTTGACACCTTGTAAAAAGCGTTTGCCAAAAGAATTATGACAAAGAAAAAGATTAAAAGCACGCTCCAAAGCTTATCAATGCCGTATCTGCCTATCATAAATTGCTGAAACTTATATGCCTGTTTTCTAAAAAATTCTTTCATAATTTTCACCTTTATTGATTATATGCACCGCCGTTAGGACTGCCGAAATAGTCCGACGCATTTGAACTGTCATTTGAACTGCCGTTTGAACCGTCATTTGAACCGTCGTTTGAACCGTCGCTCGAATTGCCGAAATCCTGCGACTGAGAGTACGAGTTTCCGTTATTAAAATGCGGTGTATAGTAGTAAGTTCTTGACGCAAACAAGCCGCTGATAAGACTAACAACAATCCTGATTATAATTATAATAAGGATAATTTTTAAAATTCTTGAAACACAACCGCCACGCCTTGCGGTATATGTGCGTGTGTTTTGATTAGGACTGGTATAAGTGTAGGTATGCGCACCGCCCATATCGCCGAAATCGAAAAAGCTTGAAAACGGGTCCTTTTTAAGCGGATTAATGCCGTTTGTAATATCGCTGTATGCCTGATGATACGTCATATTATCAGGCTCCTTTGCATAAGCGGTACGGATATGGTCCTGCGCAACATTCCACTTGCCGACTGCCGCATTAGCAAGCGCCGAAAGATAATACCAGCGGGCATTTCTGTCCTCAATAGTATTGAGCAAATTAATTGCCTGAGTGTATTGCCCCGTATTTATAAACTGCGCAACAGATTTTAAATAATCGGGTGCACTGTTTGCATTTGCTTTAGCCCTCGTGCCGCTAAACGGAGAATAATATTCACTTTGATTAGCCGTGCCGTTTTTAATTTGGTCATAAGCCGCATTGATTTGCGACATTTTCTCCTCGGCTTCTTTATCGTTTGGATTAAGGTCGGGATGATACTTTTTAGCAAGCTTTTTATATGCCTTTGTGCATTCTTCAACGCTTGCCCCGTCCGGTACTCCCAAAACCTTATAAGGATTAGTTATCATATATATTCCTCAATAATTGATTTTATCAAATGTTACCACGCAATTTTTAAGACGTTATTAACAAATAACATACAAGACATAAACTTTGGTCAGACTTTGATAAAGCGGCTAAACCGCGCAAAATAATAGAAAATAAACCGTTTTGCCTCCCTTGCAAAGGGTGCGGGTCTCCGGTGGAGACCTCCCACTTTAGTGCAGAAGCAACAACCGAGCCGGGAGGCGAGACGATGGGTGCAACTTGTTGCGCTCGGAGGGATTGTAAAAATTGCAAGGACATCGAGTCCTTGCAATTTTTGGCGCTTTCCGTCTTTTGCTCAGGGGCAGTACCAACGTACAGCACCCATTCGCAAAAAACGAAATTTATCTCGCTTTCTCGAAGTCTGCAACGTGTAGAAATTTATAAATCAGTTTTTTCTACACGTTGAATAATAGTTTAAACATTTTTATTGAAATTTTTAACTTATTTTGGTAGTATAATATAGTAATAAATAACAACGGAGGTTTTAAGCATTATGTATCCTATTTTGCTTACTCTGGGTGAAAATATCGACAAGGTTTTTTCATCCTTTGATTTGTGGGTTTTCCACTTTTTCGGCTCAATGCAATGCACATTTTTAACATACGTTGCAAAATTTTTCACAACCTTTGGCGACGAGGGTTTTATAATTCCGCTTGTTGTTGTGGGCGCAGTTCTTTGCTTATTTAAAAGAACGAGAAAATTCGGCTTATCTCTTATTTTCGCAGTAGTCATCGGCACACTTGTTACAAACATTGTGGTTAAACCTATGGCGCTTAGAGTAAGGCCTTACAATACGCTTCAGGGCAACGCAGATTATTGGAAATGGTATATCGGCGCCGGCGCACTCAGCGAGAGCGACTATTCATTCCCGTCAGGTCACACAACAGGCGCATTTGAAGTCGCAACGGCACTTTTCCTCTGCTTCAAGAGCGAGAAAAAGAAAATTGCTTATATTTTCCCTGTAATTGCACTTTGCACAATGGGCAGCCGTGTTTACCTTATGGTGCATTATGCAACAGATGTACTCGCAGGTTTTGTGGTAGGTATTGTTGCAGGCGTGCTCGGCTATCTCATTGCTAAGTTTGTCGTTAAATTTATTTTTGAAAAGACAAAGCTTGATAATATTGATTTAGGCAAAGTTCTTAATAAGATAACTGACAAAACAAACGGCAAAGCCGCACCGGTTGCAATCGTTCTTGCAGTAGTTTGCATCTTCCTTTATGCATTTATTCCAAGCCTTACGGAGGGCGGAGACAAGGCAGTCAGATGCGCATACAACGGCGAATACGATTGCTACAACGAGGCAAGAGTTGACGATAAGGATTATCCGCCGATTGACGGCAAAAATTATTGCAAAATCCATTGGAAGCAGCTCAACGGCGTTGATTGATAATTGCAAAAAATTAACCACCTGTATCAATCGAATACAGGTGGTTTTGTTATATATGTTTATAAAACAAGGCGACCGATGGTCGCCCCTACTACGTCGATAGAAATTCCGTGTTTGAATGAATTTCTTTCTCACTTTCCGCCTAAAATCATCAATTCTACGAAGCGTAGGGTGACAAATGAGGCAAAAGCTGTTATACTCAAAGCAAGAGGTGAGGAAAATGAATGCTAAAAAGGTCGGCTCATTTATCAAAGAACAACGGCAGGAACTTGGGCTCAGCCAAAAGGAGCTTGCCGAAAAGCTATATATTACCGACAAGGCAGTCAGCAAGTGGGAAACGGGGCGAGGCTTGCCCGATATATCATCGCTCGAGCCGCTTAGCAATGCCTTAAACGTAAGCGTGAGTGAAATACTAAACGGCGAAAAATCGCAAAATAACGAAAGCGAAATTGACAACGCAAAGCTTTTGAAAAAGCTGAAAATAAAAAAATATATTCGCCTTGCCGCCGAAACTGTAATAACAATAGTCTATGCCTATTGGCTATATATTTTTAAAGACACGTTCAAGGGATTTCAAAATGTGCTCGACTTAGCGCTTCATAAAAATGAAATTGAGCTTTTGAGCGTATTTACGCTTATATTTATTTTTCTTTTCGTTTTATGGCTGATTGTTGAAATAATCACAACGATAATTAACAAAAAAGGTTCTGTTATCAAGGCGGTTATAATTTGCCTGTCCGTCTGCTTCGTTATCGGAGCGTCGCTTAAAATGGCTGATATGGAAAACAGCAGAAGCATTGAATTATATGACGAACCTATTAAAACAGTCAGTTATATTAATTATGACGATTTTTTCAACGACAAGTTCACCACTCAAATACGCATTAATGATACAAACGAATACATAACAAAAAATTATGCTGCAATGTTTGACGGAACTGACAGCGAAAACAATCTGCTGTACACAAAATGCGTTGCCGCTTCAAAAACCGACATTGCAAAGGCTTATTATAACGAGAAGAAAAAATATTACGAAAACAAGGATAAATATTACACTTGCACAAGCGATTATTGCAAAGCGGCAAATTTTGACGAAGGATTTTATGTTTTAGACAATTACGGTAACAATGATTTTGAATTGATGTTTATAAGAGGTAACGAAGTTTTTGATGTCAATATTACACAAACAAATATCAATGATGAAAAATTTATTAAAGCAATTAAAGATATAAAATAGAAGAAAGCCAAGAGCAAAGGTTCTTGGCTTTTCTTATTTCGTTTATTAAAATATTTACTTTCTTCTTGCGGCAAGTTCGGATGAAATCTTTGCTTTCTTTTCGCCTACGATATCATATTTGAACATAGGGAAGATTGAAATAAGAGCAAGGATACCCGGCAAAGCGGTATATGCAAAGAAGATAATATCCTTAGTTTTGGTAGTGAATGTGCCGGCAGTAAGCGATTCATAATAGCCTGACTTTTGAACAAAGATAAGGCCAACGGCAGTACCGAGAGCGAGGCAAACCTTAATTGTAAGGGTGAGGATTGAGTAGCAAGCGCCCTCCATTCTCTTGCCCGTTTCATACTCGTAATAATCTACTGTATCTGCCGTCATAATCATCGGCATAAGAGTAACTGCACCGAATTGCAAGCCGATAAGGAACAATGACGCATAAAAAAGAACGGTGAGCACCATATTCTTAGGCGACTGGAACCAGAAGTGACCGATTACAAACGAGAAAATAGAAGCCGCAAAGCCGTAAACAGAGAGGAGAATATACGCATTTCTCTCATTAAGCTTTTTAATAAGAAGCGGGCAAAGCGCCATACTTATCATTGAGCCGACAGCGGTAACGATACCCAAAACGGCAACGAGGTTTTGGCTGCCCAAAATAACGGTAGCCGCTTGAACCTGAATACCCATAGCCATCTGCCTGCCAAAGCCGAGGAAATAAGAAATGATTACAAGCAAAAACGGCTTATTATTCTTAAGTGCAAGCGCCATATCCTTAAAGGTTGTTTTTTCCTGAGAAGTATTAGTAACTCTTTCCTTATTAATAATAGGAATAAGAGCAAAAAGGACACAACCCAAAACAGCAGTCAAAAGAGCGGTAAAGAAATACTCCGAGCTAATCATTGGGGTATCGGTTTCGCCGCTTTTAACAAATACCTTTGAGCCGTTCGGAATAATAAGGCAAACGATAGGCACGATAACAACGCAAGCGGAAAAGCCAATTTGCTTAAACGTGTTTGAAATAGAAACAACATTTGTTCTCTCTGTCGGGTTAGGGGTTAAAACGGAAGCAATGCCCTGCGACGGAACGTCACCCATTGTCATTGCAATACTCCAAACAAGATATGTAAGGAAAATCCAAACATAAAGACCTATGCCTTTAAACGGAACTTTAACGAAAACCACCGCCGTAAAAATAAGAAGCGGAGTGATTGAATATACAATCATTGACTTGAACTTGCCGAGCTTGCTTTTTGAGCGGTCAACAAGATTACCAACCACAGGGTCGGCAACGGCAGAAACAATCTTTGCAACCAAGATAAGAATTGCAACAACGCTGACGTTTGCGCCCAAAATCGAACCGTCAAATTCCGCCTGATATGAATTAAGAAGCCCAACTATTGCCTGAAATCCGAAAAGACCGAGCGAATAAGCGGCTATCTCTTTAAATGACATATGTTTTTTCTTAGTGATATCTTCCATAGTTACCTCCTAAAAAGATATTTAAAAGCATAAAAGGGCAAAAGTATCGCCATTGATACTTTTACCCTTTTAAATAGATTAATTAGTCGTTAAACACTTCGCTGAAAAGGTCAATATCAGCCATCTTCATAATTGCAGAGAAAAGTTCTGAGCCTGCAACAGGAAGAAGCCTGTTAAAGATTGACATTGCATGAGCGTCAAGACCGTGAACCATCATAGGTCTCTTATGCTCGATACCGAACATAATCATTTTAACCATAAGGTCGCAATCGGTTGAAATCATATCCATAACCTTTTGGCCCTTGCCGCCTGCATTTGACTGGTCACGGAAGATATCGGTCTTAGTAAAGCCCGGGCAGACAAGACCTACATAGCACTTGCCCCTAAACTCAACTCTGAGTGCTTCGGTAAAGCCCTTAAGAGCAGCCTTAGACGAACTGTACATAGAAGTACCTGCCAAGGTCATAAGAGCAGCAGATGAGTCAACATTAATGATACCCGGATCATCCTGCGTTAAAAGAACAGGTAAAAATGTCTTTACACCGTAAACGCAAGAATAGAAATTGATGTTCATTGCCCTTTCAATTTCTTCATAAGAATATCTGTCAAATCTCTTAAACTTAGGAAGAATACCTGCGTTATTAACGAGAACCGACGGAACAATACCCTCCTCGGCAAGCTCAGCTGCAAAACTCTCCCAAGCCTCTCTTGAAGAAACATCAAAAAGTTTGTATGAAAATTGGTCTTTATACATAGGACCAAGTTCTTCAATAAATTTAAGCATTTTTGCTTCATTTCTTGCAACGCCGACTACACGGCAGTTGTGTTTTTTAATAAGTGTAGCTGCGATTCCTGCGCCCATACCGCCTGATGCGCCTGTAACAATTACAGTCTTGCCGTTGAGCCAATCACCGCAAATAGCTTTAGTAAAATCACTCATAAGTAGTTATCCCCCTTTTAAAATACGTAAGTATTATACAATAGTTTTTCAAACTAATCAATAGCTTTTATTTTATTTTTTTACAATACGGCATAATAGACTAAAGCCTATTGTAAACCCTGTTTAAATTTTTAGTTGACAATAGGACGTTCAAGTGGCATAATCTTTAAGAAATTTATTTTGAAAGGCAAAAATTATGAGTGAAAAAGCAAAAGAAACAAACACAAAAAACAGAAACAAAATTTTAAGCATTGTATATATCGGCGTATCTGCGGCGCTTATTGCAATATGCTCGTGGATTCAAATTCCGCTTACAGTGCCTATCACACTTCAAACCATGGGTGTATGCTTAGTATCGGGACTTTTAGGGCTTAAAAGAGGCACACTTGCAACGCTTGTTTACATCGTTTTGGGCGCAATCGGCGTTCCCGTTTTTGCAGGCTTTTCGGGCGGTATGGGCGTAATCTTAGGCTCAACCGGCGGATACATTGTCGGCTTTATATTTACAGCGCTTATTGTCGGTTTTGCATCAGACAAATTCAAGGGAAAACTTATTCCCCTTATTATTTCAATGGTAATCGGTATACTTGTTTGCTACGCTTTCGGCACAGCTTGGTTTGCGGTAGTTTACAATAAAGCAAATGACCCTGCATCTCTTGCAACAATCCTCGGCTGGTGCGTAACTCCGTTCCTTATTCCGGACGCAGTTAAAATTGTTATCGCCGCAATACTTACAAACAGACTTAAGAAATTTGTAAAATAATGAACATCAGATATCATCATCTTTTATGCCTTCCGAGATTTGAAGGCAAAGGATACAGTGCTGATTTTTGCAAGAATATGGCAAATGTTAAAAAGCGATATAATAATGAAAAAATAACGCTTGTAGAACATTGCGATGAGATTTGCTCGCACTGCCCAAACAATAAAGGCGGAAAATGCAAAGAAGAAGAGAAAGTAAAAAGCTACGACAAAAAGGTTAAAAAGCTTATTTCCCTCGGCATAAAACCGACACCAAATGACATTTGCAGCGACTGCAAATGGTATTATATATGTAAAAATCTTGATTAACTGTTGAAAAATTAACGGCAATATAGTAAAATTATTCCATTAAGTTACAGGAGATTTACTATGCATCTACTTGAAATAAACAAAGAAAATTATATCGGTCAGGCAGACCCGTTCATTTTTGAGGCAAACGGAAAATTCTATATCTACACCACGGGAAGCGACGGAATTTACGCATATTTTGCCGATGACCTTTTCGGAAAATGGAATTTTTACGGCAGAGTTTTTACTTATGAAGGCAAGGGCGTTCACGATTTTTGGGCACCGAGCGTGATTGAAATTGACGGCACTTATTATCTTTACTGCTCGTTTGAATTTTTTGACGACGAGCCTGACCAAGGCGGTCATCACCAGGCTATGCACGTTTCATCATCAAAAAGTCCGCTCGGTCCTTTTGAAAACGCAAAACAGCTTTTGCACCCATTTTCAATCGACTCGCACGTTGTTAAAAATGAAAACGGCTTGTTTATTTTTTATTCAACCAACACCTTTGAGGGCGAAAGACCCGGTACATATATTGTTTGCGACCGCCTTTTGACCCCGGAAAAGGCAGAGGGCAAGCCTGTTACAATGCTAACCCCTACCCTTGACGAGGATATCTATATGCGTGACAGATATAAAAAGGGCGAAAATTGGCACACAATCGAGGGTGCTTTCTATTTTAAAGAGGGCGATTGGCAGTATCTTATGTATTCGGGCAACTGCTATTTACAGCCTACTTATTATATCGGATATGCAAGGGCAAAGACGGACGAAACCGACCTTACTAAGATTAAGTTTGAAAAATATCCCGACGAAAACACATATCACCCTGTTATGAAGGCAAACGAATTTGAAGAAGGCACGGGCCATCATTCAATGATTAAATACAAAGGTCAATGGTATGCGATTTATCACGCAAGGGATATTGAGGACGACGGACTTGCAGGCGACAGGCGAAACGCAAGAATTTGCAAGTTGCACGTCAATGACGGAATAATTACTTCTGAAGTTTATGAAAATCATATATAAGGTCGTGAATAAGCAGCCATAACCGTGCCGAAACAGAAAAGGAATTAGAAATACGTATTTATCTACGTTTTTCTAATTCCTTTGTTTTTTATATCAATAACATTTGAACGTTTTGTCTAAATATCCTAAAGGATACGGCGACAAAACGTTAGGCACTTTGAATTTTTAGCGAGAGGGCAGTACCCACGTACAGCTCCTCTCACTAA
>OLIS01001159.1_pt1 | contig 19353 bp, 4 predicted proteins | sample 1601351 | NCBI WGS metagenome assembly OLIS01 (sample SAMEA2452122, study PRJEB22498) | human gut metagenome | biome: human feces; feature: human gut; material: feces | place: Australia | collected 2012
GTTGAAGAAGAATTCCTATATCAGATGTCGGCGTAGAGCTTCCTTTATTTAATTCTATTCTCCCACTATTACCAATCAAGCCTCCGGCGACAGCAGGACTCTGTATAGTCATATTTTCAAACTTCACTGAGTTGAAATTAACAAATGCTCTATACCACTTATAGTTTCCAGAAAACTCTGCCACTGTTCCCGCTGTACTTCCGATAAAACTGCCCACTCCGACATATGTTTTATTACTCCAATTAGATGCCTGCGCTGTTTTTTCTCCGCCAGACGTATAATATTGCAACTGTACACCAGTCTTCTTAGAATCTGCTCCTGTCTTTCCGGTAAATGTCAAATTTGTCACATTACATGTGCCGCTTACTGGTGCAAAAAGATTAAACACTCCTCCGACCTTTACATTCATATCGAATATAATTTTCGTTCCGTTTCCGGAAACGCCTTGTATAAGTGGAACAATTCCGGCTGCTTTTGTTTCTGTTTTGCCTGTTTTTTCATTTTTGCTTGTCACTGCATTAGAAACATATCGTGCTGATATGCCTTGATAGGAGCTTTTATATACGGACATATCAAGTGTTCCATTATTTGGAAAATTTAATGTTGCCCCGCCTGTTGTTGCATCTAAAACAGCCATATTGAACAAATCTTTTTCGGCATATTTTGTAATTAATACTGGCGTGTTGCTATCACTCTCGCTATCACCAACACTCGGTTCAATTTGATCATCTTTAACTGCTGTATCAAAATCTTCTGGTTGTGCATTCGCGCCAATGCTGTCATACGCTGCATTTCGCACCTTACCATACTCACCATTTCCAAATGTATATCCTTCTTGCAAAACGCCTTCTGTAATCTTTCGATAAGCATTACTGCTTCCCGAAGAAGCTGCTCCACTATTCACAATCGCAGATAAAATAAGCAGACCTTCTGCGTCTTTTATTTCGATTGTTTTTCCTGTGGCTGTTATATGTTTTTGATTGCTTGTCCCTGACGAGTTAAGATTTTGAATCTGATAGTTCTTGTTTGTATTATTTATTACTGTGTCAGCAAACGCATACCCATCCAGCACTCTTCCGACATAATGGTTTACATATAGGGAACTCGTTGCAGTTTCTGCTACGCTCTCACCCTCACCTGAAATCATCGCATCCGTCAGAACATGCTTTCCTTGCATATTTCTAAATAAAACACCACCGCCACAGACAGAACCAACATATCCCCCTACTTGAAGTAAATGCTTATTTGCCCCGGAAAGTGTCATCCAATCATTCGCCAGCGTCACATCTACGCCATCAATAATATTATCTCCACCAAGAATACAACCGATTGCGCCTCCAAAACAGCTTGTCGGATAAAATACGGAAGAGCTTTTTTGATAAACTAACGTCTTTTTCTCGCCTTCGTATTTTATAGTCAGATCTTTAACAACGCTTCCATAACTATATGCAATAAGTCCATTTCCTGTATTTGCCCCTGTCAGAATCAGTGTTGCACCTTTTGTACTAACAAGCACTCCGCGAAATGGATTATCTGTAGTTCCAAATCCTTTAAAATCATTTAATGTTATTTCTCCGTTAGTACCACCCTGCAAGTCATAATATGCATTTGCAATATAACGCTGCATAAAGCTATTGCTTCTGGTCTCACCATTTTGTACATCTACCCCTTGCTCTTTGCTAACTTCTACCCACTGTACTCCATTGTAACGGAATGTAATATCCTTTGAATGATTTGTACAATATGCGTTTTGTTCTTTAGTGATCGTAATTTTCCAGTCTGTACGAGGCAATTTCGTTCTCATATACTCGGATATGATTTCCATTTCTCCGGCATTTTTAATAACATAAGGATCTCCATAAGTTCCGCATCCCTCAGTAATATCAAATACTCTTTGATTTACTTTGATTTCATGCGAATGATTGTTTTCGTTATATGAAACATACACATAAGGCAGCCATGTTGAAAAATCTTTCTGCTTATCTCCTGTTTTCACTAAACCTTCGTCTTTATTATACGTTGCTATATCATAATACCACTTTTGTAAATCTTTATATTCCGTCGAATGAGATATTTCCTTACCATAGGTCACTTGATGGTTATATGTAGTACCTTCCCAATCGCCACTCTTATAAAAATTATAAGTTGCCACAGAAGTATCGTTCGCTGCGTACTTATAACTTTCCAACAATGTCGCATGCGTAAAGATACCCTTATTATTTACTGTAGTATCCGGAAGCTTAATCTCTGAGAATCCCATGTTGATCTGATGTCCATTTTCTGAACCCGCATTTCCAATAAGACTGGATGCCACTGCAGTTCCTGCTGTATAACCACTCGTTGATAAGCTCTTTATTTCTGTTTTTGTATAACTTCCAATCTGGTTAATTAACAATGGTGCATACGATGAATCCTTATAATCTGTAATTTTCAACCCCGATAAAACAATGTTGTTCAAATTCATCTTTGCAGTGTTCTGTTTACCGTTTGACTCCGAGCCTTGAACCGTACCGGAAAATAGTACTCCGGATGCATTGGAATTTACTTTTCCTATACTTCCTGCAAATGTAACAGTGCTCAGTATAATACTTGTAGCTGTCTCGTTCACTGAATGATCCAGGAATAATCCACAATGCATCATATAATGCTGCGACTGTGTTGTTGCCTGTGTTGATTTATTATTTGTTTCTGCCTGCTCAATCTGTTCATTATAAAATGTAATGGTTGCATCCTTTATTTGAACCCCTGTGTTCAAATGAATCGGATAATAGCTGTATTTATCCATATTCAACGTACCGCTGATTGTTGGATTTGAAATATTATCTTTTATATCTGCAATCTCTTGATTGTTGAATGTATAAAAATATTTTTTAATATTGGAATTCGCATACACTGCACAGCTCCATAACACCAGTTCTTCCGGTGTATCAATTTTTCCGGTATTATTAGTATTTGTGGAAGCTGTTCCTGTATATTCATCCAAATCATAATAATATCTGCTGTTTGCATTTATCTTATGTGATTTTCCCAAATTTGTACGATTTTGATAGGTCTTACAAGTAGTATTTTCTTCTTTTACACCATTACGGTCTTTTGTTGCAATTGAGACAATACCATTTTCATCATTGTTAGCAATATTGTCTTTTGAAGCTGCTGTATATGCTACAAACTCATCGAAAACAGCCTTGCCTCCACATTGCAAGTCCAAATTTGCAGCCAGTTTGTAGGAATCATTCCAATCTGCAGTTGTTCTAAGATAAAGGGCACCATCCTCTTTATCATTTTTTTCATTTTTGTTGAATTTAACAGTGCTTTTTTCTCCATGGCAGACAAGCAAGCCCAAATCTTCACCACAGTGAATTTGTAGTTTTTGGATGTCTATCCCCTTGCTGCGAATTTCCCATAAACCACTTGCCTTATATGCCAGTCCACCTACGCTTGCTTTTGGTGCATTTATTGTAGCATTATTCACTGTCAAGCAACTGGTTGTAGCAGTATTATCACTCGCAAATGTAACTGCCGAACGCGCCCATACACCTCCAAGCAGCCCTCCGCATGCCGTCTGAGCATTTGAGGCTGTAATAGAGAATCCATCGAATGTAAGTGCTTTGATATTTACTTGAGTACTCGTATCTTTATCACTTCCATCCGGAGGCATAAAACCTAGCAGTCCACCTACATAAGCATACATCGATGCATCCGTAGCAATTGTTCCTCCAATTGTTACGCCATTACACTCCAGTGTTCCTGCTGACATATATCCAGCCACAGAGCCAACATATGTTAGCTTACCGCTGCCTGCATTCCTAAGTGTAATGTTACTTTGTATACATGTATTTCCGTTTAATTTTACCTTTCCTGCACTGCCAAACAAACCACCAAGGCGACTTATTTTGGAATCGCCCTTTGCGTCAAAAGCAATCGCGGTTGTTACTTGAACATTACTTATAACAGTCTCATTTGTTTCTTGTCTTGCCGCGATACTGCCAATCCACATATCACCATTACTGACACCTGTATGAATGCTTCCAGTTATAGTTAAATTACTTACATTTCCTCCCATACGAGAAAACAACCCTATATCCGTATGTTTCGATCCTGAGGAATATATTTTTCCACACCCCTCTGTTTCATCGGTTACTATGCTTTCCCCTTTATATCCATAGGTTTCGCCAATTGACAATGTCACTGTCTTATTATTACCATTGATATTTCCTGTGTACGCATTATCACTTATATCTCTTGAAATTCCTATAATTCCAGTGTTCTGTAAATTAATATTTGCGGTGAAATTGATATTTTTATTCTGTAACGTTGTCCAGTTATCAGCTTTTAAATTTGAGTCAGCTGAAAAAACACCTCTGGAATTCCATGCAATTGAAAGCAATGCTAGATCTTCTTTCGAATTGATTGTAATCTCTGTATTACTCAAGCTGAAATTTGGGTTTTTATATTGGATTACATGTTCTCCATTAATAGATAATAATTCACTATCCAATCCGCCCTGAGCATCCGATGTCGTTGTTTTAGCCTTTAAGCGAATTACCTCTCCGTAATTTCCAATATCATTGATTTTAGAATCATTCTTACTTCGAATATACTTCCATCCATTGTCATTGCCATTTCCATCACCACGAGCAAATATAAGTGCACAATCTTGCATGCCAACAAGCTGTCCAACATATTCTGATTCTTTATAAGTCACATTTGACAAGTCTGTTGTTCCAGATATTTCAAGTATGCTTCCGGATGAAGCAACTCCGACGAGTCCGCCGCCACCACTAATAGTGCCACTATTAGTTACTTTTACAGAATCTACAATACTCAAGATACTGTTTGATGACAAATGCCCTACTACACCTCCGAAACCGCATGCGTCTTCTTTTGCAGTTGTTTTTGATACTGTTATCTCTGCATCGCTAACTTGCAGGTAAACATTTTCTCCAATTTCACCAACAAGACCGCCTTGATAATAAGAGTTTCCCTTGATTGTAGAATTACTTTTTACATGATTGATATTCAACGAAGCTCTTTTATTATCATTGCTTGTTACTACTTTTCCAATCACTGTTCCATAAATGCCGCCATTCCCAGCTGTATACTCCGATGTTATATTTTTCTTTTCTTGTTTTGTGCCAGATATCTGATAATTGATATCTCCTTGAAGTTCTAAAAGTCCAAAATAACCACCTGCATTTCCACCATTGGTTGCGACACCACCATTCATAGTAACCTTAGGTTCTGCAACATCAATCTGAGCCGGTAATATTTTATCCTCATGATTATTTCCCCGGACAATATAATCTCCTATCCAACCTCCAACAGCAGAATCTTCATTTTTTTCAGAAGATAATGCGGGACTGTTTATAGTAATTTTCTTATCACCAGACAATGTAGAATTAACAACTTTCCCTGCAAATCCACCTGCATATTTTCCTTTTATAGTTGGGCTCGTAATCGTAATATTCTGATTTACCTGAATTTGAGCAGTTTCACTCATTTCACCGACAATACTTCCCGCGCCGCCAGATGAACTGTTTACTGTAAGTTTTGAAATATTCGCTCCACCAATGGATGTAAGGTCAAGAATACCACCTTCCATCTTTCCAATCAGACCGCCTGCTGCACCGCTATCTGTATTTATTGTTGTTTCTGTTGGAAATACATATCCATCTAATTTAATCGTACCGCTTTCTAACGTGTTACAGATAAGTCCGATGTTGTTGTTACTTGTTGAACTTACGGCTTGTGCCTTATTATCTTTATATGTAACAACATTTCCTATCGTAAGGCAAGCGTTTGTTCCCTCTGATGCTTGCCTCACTGTTCCAAGCAAGCTTCCGTTTCCTGACGTGAATGTAATTGGAATCGTTCCATCGCTTTTCGTTCCATCGTTTTCCAGCACGTACATCTCGGCAAACATTGGTTTGGTTCCATCTCCTTGCCACTCAACAGAAAAGTTCTTTTCTATTTTAGCATTCGAAGAAATCCCACGGAACAGGGTTGTGTTCGTTTTTATTGCTGGTGTCTGTCCTGTAATTGTGCCTTTAAAAGGAATATCAGTACTTCCCAATCCAAGATAGGTATAATCCTGACTGGCATTTGCTGCTTTATTTAAATACTCCGATAAATCTGTACCCGTCTCTATTTTTGTCGAAAGATCAAGATTTCCGGTAGCATTGATATTAATTGTTATATTTTGTATTTCTTTTTGAGCACAATGTGAAAGCAAAATCAACTCTTGTGGGGATTTGATTGTTGCCGTATTATTAGTAAAAAAATTTAAGTCACTTAAAGAAATCGTGTCGGATATTTCCTGTGCTTCTGCTTCTGTCTCTGCTTCTGTAGCTTGCTGGCTTGCATCCTCCGCTGCTATTTCGGATGATGGTTCCTGCTTTGTTGTTTCCTCTTCTTGTGTTTCATTTGTAAGACCCGCATCAGAATTAGACGAAGCTGTATTCTCATCCTTTTCATTTGCATCTAGTGTTGTATTCTTTTCATCCGCTTTATTTTCCGCATCTGTCTTCTCGGATGAACTTACACTTTCTGCATCTGCGTGAGAAACTTCGTCTGAGTTATCTGCCGATATCATATTCAAAGATGTGTTAACATTATTTGCATTGACTTCCGTATAATCCAGCAATATACTTCCTGCAAGAAGATTCACTGCCAGTATACCAGCTATAATTCTTCTGTATTTCAACATCGTTACTCCTTTTAAGCTATCTTATCTAAGGTATAATCACTGTGCTTTTTGTGTTGCTGTAAATTGAATCATCTTCTCCATATCAGACCAGTTCTTTGGTATTTTGGACTTATCCTTTATGTAAAACGATATCAAAAAGTCCCCTGTTCCATTTGATTGGTCCATTCTAAATTTTAATTCGCCTTTTGCTAAATTCTTACTTGTAATAAGGCTCTGCTTTTCGAGTTTTTCTACAAAAAACTTATCAATCTCCAATACAGCAGGATTCCATGTCAACACTGCATCCGCTGCTCCGCTTGAAATTGATATTCCGTAATTAAAGCCATCGTATTGCATCGGCGTTCCTTCCGATTTATCTAAAAATATTCCTTCTGCCCTGAAAGTAACTTTTGATGCAGTTGTACACGGAACTAGTGTTGCCGCCAGAAATTGATTGTTTGTAAGTGCAACTTTATCCGGTATAGCAGTGGCCGTAATTTGCAATGTATCGATTTCATTTCCCGGAAATGTAACAGTAAATACATCTTCGTTCGCTGTACGTCCAATCAATGTTTTCTTAATCTCATATACATTATTAGTAGGTGTAATTGAAGTTTTGTCACTTTCCACTTTATATCCATTATCTGCACCATTTTTAAATTCTATCTTCATTGTATAGGTAATATCTTTCTGGTTTACGAGGCTTGTGTTTCCATTTGCATAATTGTATACATGTATATCAAATGAAACAGATTCCTTTTTCTTCTCGTCCGTACCATATACAATATTTTTTGCAACATACGCATTTCCCGATGTTCCTGTCGTATGAAGCTGTAAATAATTTGATGTAAAACTGACTATCTCTGTATCTCTGTTTCGTGCTGTTCCTCTTTGATAGTCAGCTTCGCTGACCAGAATCACGCGCCAAGTCTCACGGACGTTTGACTTGATTAAAATAAATAGAACGGAAAATTTATACTGAAAAGGAGGAAATATGACGCAAAAGAGGAATAACAGATTATTAAATACAAAGTTAAATAAATACATAATTCCTGGAATAATGATGTCATTGGCGCTTCAATTGGGAAATATTGTCGATACCATTTTTGTCAGTAATTTAATAGGAGTGGATGCGATGGCAGCGGTTACGATGAGCCTGCCGGTTGAAACAGTTATCCAGCTTGTTGGTTACTGTCTTGGAGTCGGAGGCTCCATTGCAGCAGGTATCATGTTGGGAAGACGTGATAAGGAAACCGCTTCAAAACTATTTTCAGCAACCCTTACAGTGACTCTTATTGTGGGGATTATTTTTTCTGTCGCTGCATTTTTTACAGCTGACCCAATCGCAAAAGCATTGGTATCAGATGGCGGTGTTTTAATGCATTACACAAGAGATTATATTTTGGTAAGCATGCTGGGTGCACCGGTAATCGGGGTAGGATTGCTGATGGTGAATTATCTTGGAGCGGAAAATCATCCGGAGCTTGCATCGGCATATCTGATTGTTGCAAATGTAATCAACCTTGTGCTCGATTATATTTTCCTTAAATATACTCCGATGGGAATTAAAGGGGCAGCATTATCCACGGTACTCGGCTTCCTTTTATCAATGGTGATTTTCATTCTTTACATTCGTTCAGATAAACGAAACTTAAGCTTTGTAATTCTCAAAGCCAAAGACTTTGTAATACTAAAAGAAGCAATCGTAACGGGGGTTCCGATGCTTGTTTTCATGGCGACCAATTTCGTGAAAGCACTTGGACTGAACCTGATTATCATGCACCTGCTCGGAGAAGTTGGAATGGCAGTATTCACAGTTTGTGATAATGTTCTTATGATTGTGGAAATGTTAACGGGTGGAATCATTGGCGTAATCCCAAATGTTGCCGGAATCCTTTACGGAGAAAAAGACTTTGTCGGAATCCATGTTCTTTGCAAAAAGATGCTGAAATACAGTTATATTGTTCTGGCTTTGGTATTTGTCTGCATTATGGCATTTACTAAGCAGATTACGATTTTATTTGGAAGTGGCGGCGGAGAGTTGGGAGCACAGATGGTGAGTGCACTTCGTCTGTTCGCATTTTGTGCAGCACCGTATTTGTGGAATAAATTTATGGTAAGCTATTACGAATCAATCGAAGAGACATCCATCGCAAGTTTTGTTACACTTCTTGAAAATGCAGTTGTATTACTTCCGGTAACATTTGTCGGAATCTTTGTATGGAAACAGATTGACGGAATCGGAATCAATGGTATTGCAATCGCGTTTGTTGTTACGGAGTTCTTAACTGTGATCGCAGCAAATATATACAGAAAAATCAAATATAAAGAATCTACATTTTATATTATTCCTGAGCAGAATCCGGGAATCAACCTGGACTTTTCGATTAAAAGCAGATTGGAAGAATCGCAGGATGTTCATAGAAAAATCAAGGAATTCTGTATAGAAAATAATGTATCGGGAAGCAGGGCAAATCTTGCTGCTGTGTGTGCAGAAGAAATGACGGTAAATATTATTAAATTCGGAGGGAAATCTTCGAACTGGATTGATATTAATCTCTGTCTGGAAGAGGATATTTTAAACTTGAGAATCAGAGATAACGGAGTGAATTTTAATCCTTTGGAATATAAAAATGACAGCGAAGAATTTGATATCCATGGAGTAGAACTTGTAAAGAAGATTTCAAAATCGATGAATTATATTCGTGCAATCGATATGAATAATACAATAATATCTTTTTAGGAGGTGCGAAAGATGACAGTAATCAATGACAGTAATGTTGAATTTAAGTTTCGCCCAGTGACAAAATTATTTGAAGAGCAGGTGGCTCTTCATCCGGACAAACTTGCGGTTGTGACAAGTAAGGAAAGCTTTTCATATTCGAAATTAAATGAAAGAGCGAATAGAATTGCAAATGCACTCATCGAAAAGGGTGTGCAGGCAGAGACGATCGTAGGAGTTATTCTTGAGAGATGCTGTGATTTCTATGCGGTACGACAGGCAATTTTAAAAGCAGGAGGAGCATTTACGGTTGCGGCACCGGATTATCCGGATGACAGAATCCAGTACATTTTTGAGGATGCCAGAATTCCTTTTGTAATTACGACAAAGGAGATTGAAAAGGAGAGACAGGATTTATTTGCAAAGCTCGACTGCAAGGTGCTGCTTCTTGAAGAGCTTCTTGAAAATGAAAATGCAGAAAATCCGAATGTTGAAATAAAAGAGAATGATCTTTGCTACTGTATCTATACTTCCGGCTCAACAGGAAAGCCAAAAGGAGTTATGATTGAACACGTGAATCTGGCGAACTTTGTGAACCCAGATCCGAAAAATGCGGAAACCTTTGGATATGTAGACAAAGGCTCGGTTTCTCTTTCCATGGCAGCAATGACATTTGATGTATCGATTCTCGAAGAATTTGTTCCACTTACAAATGGTCTTACAGCAGTTATCGCAAGTGAAGATGAAATTAATAATCCAATTATTCTCGGAGATTTAATTGTAAAAAATAAAGTCGATATTATGACGACAACTCCTACATATTTGTCAAACATCATTGATCTGCCACAACTTACAGAGGCAATGTCCCAGATTAAAGTTTTTGATATCGGAGCAGAAGCATTTCCACCGGCACTTTATGAAAAGATTCGTCTGGTAAACCAGGATGCTTATATTATGAACGGGTATGGTCCGACAGAGACAACGATAAGCTGTACGATGAAGGTAATCACAGACAGTCAAAAAATTACAATCGGTGCTCCAAATGGAAATGTGAAGGTATTTATTGTCGATAAAGAGAATCATATCCTGCCGGACGGAGAAACCGGTGAGCTTGTTATAGCAGGTCTTGGAGTCGGCAGAGGATATGTGAATCTTCCGGAGAAAACGGCGGCTGCATTTATTGAATTGAATGGAGAACGTGCATATAGAACAGGCGACCTTGCGAAAATCAATTCCGATAATGAAATAGAGTTTTTCGGAAGAATGGACAATCAGATCAAGCTGCGAGGACTTAGAATCGAGCTTGGTGAGATAGAAGAAGTGATAAATAGCTTCGATGGCATTCTTACTAGTATTACAATCCCGGTAGATAATCAATACTTATGCTGTTATTTTATTGCAGACCATGACGTTGATACAGAAAAGCTTATGGAATACGCTTCCAAATCACTCGCACATTATATGGTGCCGGAGGTATTTATACAGCTTGAAAAAATGCCGATGACACAGAATGGAAAAGTTGATAAGAAAGCATTGCCAAAGCCGGTTTCAGCACCGACAAATTTGAAAGCAGCAGAAACTTTGATGCAGAAAAAGATTTTTGAAATTGTCTCTGAAATTGTAGGAAATGATTTCTTTGGAATTGATACCAGTCTTTACAAAGCAGGGCTTTCTTCTATCAGTGCAATGAAACTGTGCATTTTACTTTCGGATGAGTTCAAAGTTACTGTGAAAACAGGCGATATCCATGACAATAATACGATTGAAAAACTTGAAAAATACATCATGCTCGCACCGAAGCTTAGAACCTATGAAAAACGCGAGGTTTATCCGCTTACAGGATCTCAAAAAGGTATTTTTGCTGAGTGCAGCAAAAATCCAGACAGCACAGTTTATAATATACCATTCCTTTTTGAACTGGAAAATGCGATTGATGAACAGAAGTTGGCTGATGCACTTACAAAGATGGTAAATGCACATTCTTATCTGCTTACAAAAGTGTATCTCAACAGTGACGGAGAGATGGTGCAAAGTCCGGGAGAAGATAAGTTTATACCAAAGATTATCAAGACTACAAACAGTGAGTTTGAAGCATTAAAAGAAAATCTGGTACGTCCGTTCAAACTTGAAAAGGGGCGTTTGTTCCGTGCGGAAATTTATCTTACGGAAGATAAAAAATATTTGTTTACAGACTTTCATCATATCATTGCAGATGGTAATTCTTACGATATTATTTTTGAAGATATCAATAAGGCATATTGTGGTGAAAAACTTGAGAGTGAAACCTACACAGGATTTGATGCAGCTCTTGATGAAGAACAGCAGATGAAAGAGGGCCAATATAAAAAGGCCGAGAAATATTACGACAGCGTTTTCGAAGGTGTTGAAACAGAGTCACTTCCGCTTCCGGATGTTTCGGGAAAAACTCCTGAAAAGGGAATTACGGCAAGAGAAGTAAACATCCCAGAAGAGAAAATTCGTGCTTACTGTGAAAAAGTAGGGGTTACGCCAAACACATTATTTACAGGATTATTTGGTATTCTTGCAACAAAATATTCAAATTCCGAGGACAGCCTTTTTGCAACGATTTACAACGGACGAAATGACTCCCGACTTGAAAACACAGTCTGCATGCTTGTAAAAACACTTCCTGTATACTGTGCTTTTGAGGAGAAAACGACGATACAGGCATATATGGCAGAGCTTTCAGAACAGCTTATGTCATCAATGGCAAATGATATCTTCCCATTCTATGATATCTGTGCAAAATATGGTATCAATTCAGATTTCGTTTTTGCATATCAGGCAGAGTTAAGTGATGATTATCCAATCGGAGATACGATTGCAAGAGGACAGGATCTGTCGCTTGATATGGCGAAGATGCCACTGCTTATTCAGGTAAGAGAGTATGATCACGAATATGTACTTACTGCAGAATATAGAAGTGACATGTACAGCAAAGCGTTTGTTGATGGAATGCTTGAAGCCTATGAAGCAGCAATGGCTTCGATGCTTAAGTCAAAATATATTTCAGAGATTTCTGTGATTTCACCAAATGCAGTAAATCAAATTGCAACATTTAACAGTACAGAAAATGATTACGGCAGAAGCAAAACTATTTTCAACATGTTTTCTGAAATGGCCCAGAAGATACCAGAGCGTACAGCGGTAGTATTTAAAGATAAGAGATATACATACAAGGAAATGGATGAGATCAGTGACAGGCTTGGAAAATATATTGCATCACTTGGAATTGGCAGGGAGGATGTAGTGTCAATCCTCATTCCACGTTGTGAATATATGGCAATCGCGCCGCTTGGAGTGATAAAAGCAGGTGCCGCATATCAGCCGCTTGATCCGACTTATCCAAAAGACAGATTAATGTATATGCTTGAAGATGCACAAGCGAAGCTTCTGATCGTTGACAGAGAATTACTTCCGTTGGTTGACGGTTATGAAGGAAAAGTATTGTACATGGATGAAATTATGCAGATAGAAGATCGTGATATGGAACTGAAAGAACCAGAGCTGCATGATCTGTTCATCTTACTCTATACATCCGGTTCAACGGGTGTTCCGAAGGGATGTATGCTTGAGTACGGTAATATTACTGCATTTAGTCATTGGTACAAAAAATATTATGAACTTGATTTTGATTCAAAGGTTGCAGCTTATGCATCATTTGGGTTTGATGCATGTATGATGGATATTTATGGAACAATTGCAAATGGAGCCGAGCTTCATATTATTCCGGAAGAAATCCGCCTTGATTTTATTGCATTAAATGATTATTTTGAGACAAATGGTATTACACATTCCTTTATGACAACTCAGGTCGGAAGACAGTTTGCGATGGAGATGGACTGCAAGAGCTTGAAATATTTATCTGTAGGAGGCGAGAAGCTTGTTCCTTGTGAACCACCAAAGAATTTCAAGTTTTTTAACGGTTATGGGCCTACAGAAAACACGATTTTCACAACTATATTTGAAGTGGATAAATATTACAATAATGTACCGATAGGTAAAGCACTTGATAATAATAAGCTTTATATAACAGATAAATTTGGTCATCTGCTTCCATATGGTGCATGTGGTGAGCTGATGATAGCCGGCTGGCAGGTTTCAAGAGGATACCTCAACAAACCTGAGAAAACGGCAGAAGTATATACAAAAAATATTTATGACGATGAGGAAGGATACGAGGTTTTGTATCATTCCGGAGACGTCGCAAGATATCTGACAGATGGAAATATCCAGATTATCGGAAGAAAAGATTCACAGGTTAAGATTCGAGGATTCAGAATTGAACTCTCAGAGGTTGAGGAAGTAATCCGAAGATACGAAGGTATAAAAGATGCGACAGTAGTTGCATTTGATGATCCATTCAGTGGAAAATACATTGCAGCTTATGTTGTATCAGACAGCAAGGTAGATATCAATGCATTAAATGATTTTATCAAAGAAACAAAACCGCCATATATGGTTCCGGCTGTTACAATGCAGATTGATAAGATTCCATTGAACCAGAATCAGAAGGTAAACAAAAAGGAACTTCCAAAACCGGAAAAGAAAGTAGAAGAAATCATTAGGCCACAGAATGATATCCAGCAGAAAATCTTTGATTGTGTTGCAGAAGTATTAGGATACACAGAATTTGGAATTACAACAGATATTTTTAGTGTCGGACTTACATCTATCAGTGCGATTAAATTAAATATGCTGATTTCGAAGGAGTTTGATATTGTTATCAAAACATCAGATATCAAAGATAATCCGACAATTGAGAAGCTGGAAGGATTTGTGCAAAAAGCAGGAAAGACATCAAAGAGAGAAATTCAAGAGATTTATCCGCTTACAAATACGCAGGAAGGAATATTTATCGAATGTACTGCCAATATGGGTACAACCATTTATAATATCCCATATCTGTTTAAACTGGATAGAAAAGTAGATCTTGACAAGCTGGCGAAAGCAATAGACAGTACGGTTGAAGCACATCCTTATCTCAAGACAAATCTCTTTATGGATGAGAATGGAGATGTTCTTCAGAAACGTGATGACGATTTAGAGTACAAAACACAGATTATTGACGGAATGGATAAAGAGACGCTTGTTCGTCCATATATGCTATTTAACGAACGGCTTTTCAGATTTGAGATTCACAGAACAGCAGCCGGAAATTATTTGTTCCTGGATTTGCATCACATTATTGCAGATGGTACCTCTCTTGAGATTATCATCAATGATATTAACAGGGCGTACAGTGGCGAAACTCTGAAAAAAGAAGAATATACATCGTATGAGCTTGCACTGGATAACAGAGATGCTTTGAATGGCGATACATATAAAAATGCAGAAGATTATTATAAATCAGTATTTGAAAAAGCCGGTGGAAGTATAGCATTTTATCCGGATAAATCGGGTGCTGTTCCTACAGCGGAAATGTATCACAGAGAAGTTTCCGAGATTTCAGTCCAGAGCGTAAAAGATTTTTGTAAGAAGAACGGAATCACAGAAAATGTATTTTTCATTGCGGCATTTGGGCTTACACTTGGAAAATATAATTTCAAAGAGAACGCTGTTTTCACAACAATTTACCATGGAAGAAATGATTCGAGACTTTCCGATACAGTCGGTATGCTTGTAAAAACGCTTCCGGTTTACTGTGACTTTTCAGGACAGACGCAAGAATATCTGGCAGATGTCCAGCAACAGCTTATGGATTCTATGAACAATGACATTTATCCATTTTCACAGATTAGCCGTGAGTTTAATATCAAAGCAGATGCCATGGTGATTTATCAGGGGGATAACTTTGAATTTGATACAATAGGCGGTGAATTTGCTTCGGAAGAACCGGTACATTTAAATGCTGCGAAAGCACCTGTTTCTGTAAGTATTTCTATTGAAAGAAATAAATTTGTCTTTGAAATTGAGTATCGTGGAGATATGTATCGCGAAGAGACGATGAAATATCTCGCAGATAACCTTGAGCTTGCGATTGACGGGCTGACGAAGGAAGAGAAAGCATCCGATATCAGATTGTTATTTGAAGAAGAGACCAAGATGGTGGATGTTCCGGATCATGCAGGAAAAACATTTGTTGAACTGTTTAAAGAGACTGTTACAAAATATCCGGACAAGGCTGCAGTGAAGGATGAATTTGGAGAGCTCACTTACAAAGAACTCGATAGAATGTCCGATTATGTTGCACAAAAGCTTACAGAAAATGGAATTGGAAGAGAAAAAGTTGCAGGTATTTTGTGTGGAAGAACGAAAGAATTTACCGTTGCTTATCTAGGTGTTATGAAAGCCGGTGGTGCATATGTTCCGCTGGATCCGGAGTATCCGCAGAGCAGAATCGAATATATGCTGACAGATTCAGGAGCAGAGAACTTGCTTATAGTAAACAAGTATCGTGATCTGGTTGCATTTTATGATAAAAATATCATCAGTCTTGATGACGTGGCAGAAGAGGCAAAAGAGTTCGAGCTTTCAGTAGAACTTACTCCTCCGAGACCGGAAAATCTGGCGTATATGATTTATACCTCAGGTTCAACCGGAAAGCCAAAGGGTGTTATGATTGAACATAGAAATTTATTGAATCTGATAGAATATCTTGTTTCATCAAGAAAAATGACACCTGATTTTACAGTTGCAGAGTTTGCAAGCTTTTGCTTCGATGCATCTGTTGTGGATTTGTTTGCTCCACTTACCGTTGGGGCAATGCTGTATATTTTACCGGAAGGTATCAGAAAAGATGCGGTTGCAGTTGCGAAGTTTGTAAGAGAAGAAAATATTACGACTATTACGATTCCGACTCAGATTGGAGAATTGGTGACAGAATTACTGGAAGAAGCTCCGGCATTGCGCTTTGCAACACTTGGCGGTGAGAAATTCAAGCATTATAGAAATCGTACGTATCAGATGATCAATGGATATGGACCGACAGAAAATACGGTTTCATCAACAGAATTTTTCGTTGATAAGCAGTATGAAAATATACCGATTGGAAAATCGCAGACAAATATCCGAAGCTATATCGTAGATAAAGATTTGACCAGACTTCCGGTAGGCGCATCTGGTGAGTTGTGTCATGCAGGAAGACAGATTGCAAGAGGATACCATAATCTTCCGGAAAAAACAGCGGCAGCGTTTGTCGAAAACCCATTCTCAATCTGCGAGGAAGATAAACGTCTTTACAGAACCGGAGATATGGTCCGCATGAAAGGAGACGGAAACATAGAATACATCGGTCGAATCGATTCACAGGTAAAAATCAGAGGATACCGAATTGAGCTTGGCGAGATTGAGGGAGCGATAGTGAAATATGATTCTGTTCAAAATGCGGCTGCCAAAGTAATTGAAAAAGGCGGTAATAAATATATTGTTTCTTACTATACGGGCGTAAGCATTTCCGATGAAGAAATGAAAAACTTCTTAGAGCCGCTTATCCCGGATTACATGATGCCGTCCTTCTTTGTTCATCTTGATAAGATGCCTGTAACACCGGGTGGCAAGATTGACAAAAAGGCACTTCCTGAACCAGAGATGAGTGTAGAAAGAAACAGCTATGTCGCACCGGTTACAGCTGTTCAGACAGAGCTTTGCGGTATTTTTGAGAAAGCACTTGGTATTGATAAAGTAGGAATCGAGGATAATTTCTTTGATTTGGGAGGTTCTTCGCTTACTGCATCAAAGGTAGCAATCATGTGTCTGTCAAAGAATATCGGTATTGTATATGCAGATATTTTCAAATATCCTACAGTGCATGAGCTTTCTGCAATGCTTGGAAATGATGAAGCGGTGGGAGATACTACAGGAGGTAATGAATTTTCAAATTACAGTTATAATAAAATACAAAGTGTGATAAGTGGAAATATCGAAGAAAATGTGGACCTTGTGACAAAGGAAAAAATCGGAGATATCATGATCACAGGAGCGACCGGATTCCTTGGAATACATATTTTGAAGGCGTATCTGGATCATTATGACGGAAAGGTTTATTGTCTTGTACGCAAAGGCTCATATGAATCACCGGAAAAACGAATGATGAATATGTTGATGTATTATTTTGATAATCCATACAAAGAAATGTTTGAGGAGCGCATCGTATGTGTGGACGGAGATATTACATCCAAAGAAGATGTCGACAGATTAGCAGAATACAAATTCCAGACATTAATTAACTGTGCAGCGTGTGTAAAACATTTTGCGGCAGGCGATGTTCTTGAAAAAATAAATGTAATAGGAGTAGAAAATCTGATTGATTTATGTAAAAATAATGCACGTAGACTGATTCAGATATCAACAGTCTCTGTCAGTGGTGAAGGGTCAGACGGCGTACCGCCGATGTCGAGAGTTTTCTGTGAAAATGATTTGTACATCGGACAGAACATTACAAACGAATATATCCGTACAAAATTTATTGCAGAAAGAGCTGTACTTGAAGCGGTCGCCGATGGTCTTGACGGAAAGATCATTCGTGTAGGTAATCTTATGAGCAGAGATTCCGATGGTGAATTCCAGATTAACTTTATTACAAACGGTTTCCTGCGAAGCCTGAGAGGTTATAAAGCAGTTGGAAAATTCCCGGTAGGAAGTATGCATGAAGTGACAGAATTTTCACCAATCGACTCTACAGCACTTGCAGTTTTGAATCTGGTACAGACGGACAGAAGATTTACCGTATTCCATGCATGCAACAGCCATCACATCTTTATGTCAGATTTGATTTATGCAATGCGTGAACATGGATTTAAGATCGATATTGTAAAAGACGAGGAATTTGAGACTGCAGTAAAAGAATTTGCAAAAACAGGGCAGGATTCCGATGCTGTTTCAGGTCTTATCGCATATACGTCACACAATGAAAATGAAATCTATACGCTGGATTACGGCAATAGATTTACATCACAGATTCTTTACAGATTAGGTTACAAATGGCCTATTACAGATGACAGATATCTTGAAAGTGCGATTGAGGCACTGGACAGACTTGCATTTTTTGATTAATTTAAGGAGAAAAATTCATGGAAATTATTAGTAAAACAGATGGAACGAAAACAACAATGGAGATTGTAGGATGGCTGGATACACAGACAGCTCCACAGTTAGAAGAAGAACTTTCAAAGCTTACAGACGAGATCACAAGTCTTGTATTTGATTTCGCAAAGCTTGAATACATTTCATCAGCAGGTCTGCGGCAAGTAATTGCCGCATACAAAAAGATGCAGAATAAGGACGGATTTAAAATTATAAATGTGTCTGATGAAGTCTTTGATGTGTTCAGTCTTACAGGATTTGATCAGAAAATTGATATTGAAAAATAAGACATGTGCTTACAAATCAGGCGAGAAAGGATACAGAGGATGAAACATAAAAGTCATGAGAGGGATGGTTTTAAGAGTAAGACAGGATTTGTTTTAGCATGTATTGGTTCAGCAGTCGGTATGGGGAATATATGGAGATTTCCATATATGGTATCTGACTGGGGCGGTATGACATTTTTAATTCCATATATTTTATTTGTAATTTTGATTGGTTCTTCCGGTGTGATCGAAGAGATGGCATTGGGACGTGCAGCCAAAGGCGGACCGATCAAAGCATTTGGAAGGTGTACGCAGATGCGGACAGGAAAGCGAAAACCGGGAGAAATAATCGGTGTTTTGCCGGTCATTGGATCGTTTGCAATGGCGATTGGATATACGGTTGTAGTTGGCTGGATCTTTAAATACGCGTTTCTGGCATTGACCGGTAAAGTTGCAGCAATGGGACAGGACATGGACATAATCGGTGGAATGTTCGGAAGTACAGCAAAAGTCTTTGGCAACAATTTGTGGCTGGTGATCGCAGTGATCGTGACAGCCATTATCATGGCATTTGGAATCGCTGGAGGAATTGAGCGGGCGAATAAAGTTATGATGCCATTTTTGTTTATCATGTT
>OLIS01001160.1_pt1 | contig 19333 bp, 15 predicted proteins | sample 1601351 | NCBI WGS metagenome assembly OLIS01 (sample SAMEA2452122, study PRJEB22498) | human gut metagenome | biome: human feces; feature: human gut; material: feces | place: Australia | collected 2012
TGCCCGAAGCCGGAATCGTTCTGAAAGGTCAGATGCTTTGCGGTAAAATCGTGGGTGTCGATCCGGACGGAAGCGGTGCGGAAGGTTCCGCGTTTATCCCCATCGGGCATGAGATCAAAGGCGGCATCTCCGTAGACGAGAATAGTTTTGTCCGTACCTGCTCCTTCGAAGGTGACATTTGGTCTGTTGATGACTAATTTTTCCCGATAAATACCTTCCCCAATGTGTACGATCACAGGGGGCAGATCAGAAACGGGAGCCGGGAACTTTTTTTCGCACTCTGAAGCCGGAAACTCCGGCAAAGAAGTCAGAGCCTCGCCGATGGTGGTAAAAGAAGTGCCCGGAAGAGTATTTCCGGGCATATTGACATAATAATGTAAAGGCATCTTGTCTGACATAGTAACTCCAATCTGTAGATGTTGTGTCATGGGAATAAAGACTACATGAGACATCTACAACACAATGCAGCCTAAGGTCTTGTATGGTTGATAGCTGAATAGCTTAAAGCAGGCGAACAATCTCTAAATCCGGCTGATCCGCCAGGTTCACATACTCTCCGCCACATTGTACGATAGGCCGGGAGAGCTTGTCTTTGTTGATATAAATGATCGTCCCTTTCCGTCCGTCACTTAACAGACAGCGGTTCTGCAGACAGGAATTAACTACATTTTCCAGAAAAGGAAGCAGGATGGAGACATCGTATTTCTGGAAGCCTTCCACCTCGAACATTTCAATCACACGGAACGGACACAAAGGTCCTCTGTAGCAGCGGGCGGCGGTCATGGCATCATAGACATCCGCGATAGCTACGATTCTTGCGTAAGGATCGATCTGATTCCCTTTCAATTTCAGGGGATAACCGCTGCCATCGTTGCGCTCATGATGCATGAGGGCGGCATTTTTCACATGATCATCCACGTCCTGGGAGAGCAGAAGCTGATATCCGAGAGAAGGATGCTTTTTGATCGTTGCAAATTCTTGATCGGACAGCTTACCGGGTTTTGAAATGATGGAATAAGGAACCAGTAATTTACCGATATCATGGAACAGGCCGCAGGCAGTGGCCAGCTCTACTTCCTTGTCAGACAGCTTCAGCCATCCGGCCAGTATGTTGCAGATCAGGGCAACATTCAGGCTGTGAGTGTAAGTGGAGTCATCATATTCCCGCATGTTCTGAAGCATGTCCAGAATGCTGATACTGCCGGAATGATTGGCTACAATGGCCATGGTGTTCTTCAATAGGGTATTTACGTCTAAAGTGGTATTTTTTTGAATCACCAGATTCATATTTTCCCGGAACAGCTCAACATCATTTTCAAAATCTGTCTTGAACAGTTGGAACTCCGGAGAACTCTTAATGCGCTCGGAGTAAGAGAGCTCAGTGTCAGTGGGATCCTCCACAGGCTGTACGGGTTGTATGATATCTTCGGCAAAAATGGTGAGGATACCGTACAGATCCAGCTTGGTGATCAGCTTGTCCGTAAGAACAGTACCTTTTTGCATCAGAAGCTCATGGTCCAGATCATAGACATCTTCGGCTACGGTCATGCCGGGAACCAGTTGGGTGATAGACAGCCTTTTCATAAGTATTCTGCTCCTTATCATGAAAAGAAAATTTAACTGATTTCATTATAATAATTTTTATCCGGACTGTCAATTTGTGCAGGCTCTTAGGGGGCCATATCCTGTTCACAAAATTTTTACAGTCTTTTCACGGCAACGGCAGCATTGAAAGGTTGAAACATAGAGGAAAATCTGCTACAATAAGCTTTGAATTATGCGAAGACCCATGGACATTTTATTGTCAAAAGGGTGCGGAAACGAGGAGAAAATGAGCGTTATTGAGAAGATATTTGGCACGCACAGTTCCAGAGAACTGAAGCGTATTGAGCCCCTGGTGGACAAGATCGAGGCACTCCGTCCGACGATGCAGGCACTTTCCGATGAGGAACTGCGCGGCAAGACCGAGGAGTACAAGAAGCGTCTGAACAATGGAGAGACCTTGGACGATCTGCTTCCGGAGGCGTATGCAACCGTAAGAGAGGCTGCAAAGCGTGTTCTGAACATGGAGCACTACAGAGTACAGCTGATCGGTGGTATCATCCTGCATCAGGGACGTATCGCAGAGATGCGTACCGGTGAAGGTAAGACTTTGGTGTCTACCCTTCCCGCTTATCTGAATGCTTTGGAAGGCAAGGGTGTCCATGTCGTTACCGTCAATGACTATCTGGCAAAGCGTGACGCGGAGTGGATGGGTCAGGTACATGAGTTCCTGGGACTGAAGGTCGGCGTGGTACTGAACAGCATGACCTCCGAGGAGAGACAGGAAGCTTACAAGTGTGATATCACTTATGTTACCAACAACGAACTGGGATTTGATTATCTGCGTGATAACATGGTTATTTACAAGGAGCAGCTGGTTCTGCGTGGACTGCATTATGCCATCATCGATGAGGTGGACTCCGTATTGATCGATGAAGCGAGAACCCCTCTGATCATTTCCGGACAGAGCGGCAAGTCCACAGCTCTGTACGAGATGTGTGATCTGCTGGCACGTCAGATGAAGCGCGGCGATGATGTACAGGAACTGACCAAGATGGACGCCATTATGGGTGTGGTACAGGAAGAGACCGGAGACTTCGTCGTTAACGAAAAGGATAAGATCATCAATCTGACCGCAGCAGGTATGGAGAAGGTTGAGAGATTCTTTCACATTGATAACTTCGCAGATCCCGAGAACCTGGAGATCCAGCACAATATCATCCTGGCATTGCGTGCCCATAATCTGATGTTCCGTGATAAGGATTACGTGGTAAAGGATGACCAGGTACTGATCGTCGATGAATTTACCGGACGTATCATGCCGGGACGCCGTTATTCCGACGGCCTGCATCAGGCAATTGAAGCAAAAGAGCATGTAAAGGTGAAGAGAGAAAGTAAGACGCTTGCATCCATTACATTCCAGAACTTCTTTAATTTATTCGATAAAAAGTGTGGTATGACCGGTACGGCTCTTACTGAGGAGACCGAGTTCCGTGAGATCTACGGCATGGATGTTGTTGTGATCCCTACGAACCGTCCCGTTATCCGTAAGGATCTGCAGGATGCTGTATACAAGACGAAGAGAGAGAAGCTGAACGCTATCGTGAATGCGGTAGAGGAAGCACATGCCACAGGACAGCCTGTACTGGTAGGTACGATCACGATCGAAGCCAGTGAGGAGCTGAGCAGAATGCTGACCAAGCGCGGCATCCAGCACAAGGTCCTGAATGCAAAATTCCATGAACTGGAAGCAGAGATCGTAGCCGACGCCGGTGTGCACGGTGCGGTAACCATCGCTACCAACATGGCAGGCCGTGGTACGGATATCAAGCTGGATGATGAAGCGAGAGCCGCCGGCGGACTGAAGATCATCGGTACCGAGCGTCATGAGTCCAGACGTATTGATAATCAGCTGCGTGGTCGTTCCGGACGTCAGGGAGATCCCGGTGAGTCCAAGTTCTACATCTCTCTGGAGGACGATCTGATGAGACTGTTCGGCTCCGAGCGTCTGATCAGTATGTTCAATACCTTAGGTATTCCCGAAGGACAGGAGATCGAGCACAAGGCATTGACTAATGCCATCGAATCCGCACAGAAAAAGATCGAGAGCAACAACTACGGTATCCGTAAGAATCTGTTAGAGTATGACCGTGTCATGAGTGAACAGAGAGAGATCATCTACGAGGAGCGTCTGCGGGTACTGAACGGCGAGAGCATGCGCGATGTGATCTACAAGATGATCACCGATATTACCGAGAACTGTGTAGATATCTGTATCAATGACGACGCAGATATCTCCGACTGGGATTTCAATGAGTTAAATACCCTGCTCATTCCTACGATCCCGTTACAGCCTCTGACACCGGAGCGTGTGAAGAAGCCTAAGAAGAACAGCTTAAAGCAGCAGTTAAAGGAAGAAGCTGTGAAGCTGTACGAAGCAAAAGAAGCCGAGTTCCCCGAACCCGAAGCAATCCGTGAGCTGGAGCGTGTGGTTCTGCTGAAGGTCATCGACCGTAAGTGGATGGATCACATCGATGATATGGAGCAGCTGCGTCAGGGCGTGGGCTTACAGGCATACGGACAGAGAGATCCTCTGGTAGAGTACAAGATGAGTGGTTACGAGATGTTCGATGAGATGACCCAGAACATCCGGGAAGAGACTGTGAGACTTCTGTTCCATATCAAGATCGAACAGAAGGTAGAGCGTGAGCAGCAGGCGAAGATCACCGGCACGAATAAGGATGATTCCTTGCCGAAGGGACCTGTAAAGCGTGAAAATGCAAAGGTTTACCCGAATGATCCCTGCCCCTGCGGAAGCGGTAAAAAATACAAGAACTGCTGCGGACGGAAGGCCTGATGCTTTCTGATGGCAGCGGAAGATGATGCGGCAGCGCGGACAGACGCTTTGCCTGCCGGAAAAAGTGAGAATTACAATAATAAAATAAGAAAGTAGGTGACGTTAAGTGGTTGAATTAGATCAGATGAAGACAGAAATTCTGTCCTACGAAACACCTTTAGCGGAAGTGAGGGATTCACTTTGACCTTGCTAACAAGGCAAAGCGGATCGAAGAAATGGAACGTGAGATGGAGGCTCCCGGATTCTGGGATGACCCGGAGCGTTCCAACCAGAAAATGAAAGAACTGAAGAACCTGAAGGATACGGTGGGCGAGTGTGACAAGCTCTCCACACAGTATGATGATATCCTGACTCTGATCGACATGGGATATGAGGAGAACGATGAGTCTCTGATCCCGGAAATCCGTGGAGAACTGGATGAATTCATCAGGGAATTCGACGAACTCAGGATCGGTACTTTATTGTCCGGAGAATATGATAAGAACAATGCGATTTTAAAGCTCAATGCCGGTGCCGGCGGTACCGAGAGCTGTGACTGGTGCGGTATGCTGTATCGTATGTATACCCGTTGGGCGGAGCGCAAGGGCTTTACCATCGAAGTGTTGGACTACCTGGATGGTGATGAGGCCGGAATCAAGTCAGTGACTTTCCAGGTCAATGGTCTGAATGCCTACGGCTATCTGAAGTCTGAGAAGGGTGTACACCGTCTGGTGCGTATCTCTCCTTTCAATGCCCAGGGCAAGCGTCAGACATCCTTTGTATCTCTGGATGTTATGCCGGATATTGAAGGAGATCTGGATGTGGATATTGATGAGAAGGATCTGCGTATTGATACTTATCGAAGCAGTGGTGCCGGTGGACAGCACATCAACAAGACATCATCTGCTATCCGTATCACCCATATCCCGACGGGAACAGTAGTGCAGTGTCAGAATGAGCGAAGCCAGTTCCAGAACAAGGATAAGGCAATGCAGATGCTGAAAGCCAAGCTGTATCTGTTAAAGCAGGAAGCAAATGCCGAGAAGCTGTCGGATATCCGCGGCGAAGTCAAGGAGATCGGCTGGGGCAACCAGATCCGTTCCTATGTATTCCAGCCGTATACCCTTGTCAAGGATAACCGGACGGGCATTGAAACGGGCAATATCCAGGGCGTCATGGATGGGGATCTGAATCCTTTCATTGAAGGCTTCCTGAAACAGAACAAGTTCAACATCAAAGCAAAGTAAAAGGATGGATAGAATGAAAGGTTTACAACAGACCGTCTTCAAGCTGCTGGCCGTTCTGATTCTGATCGGAGCCATGGCGGGAGCCTGGATTTCTTGGCAGCGTTACCATGTAGAAGCGGCTGCCCAGACCGTTGAAATGGTCTACGATTATAACAATATCCTGGATAGTGCAGCTGTCGAGCGAACCACCACAGATGCGCTTTTTGAGCTGTATCGTAAAAACGGTGTGACTTCGCTTGCGGTCTATGATGAAACCCCGGAAAAGCTCGTAAATCACAATTTCATTCGTGTATATCGTGGTTATGAATTTCAGGCGCGGCATCCGGAGATTTCGGGCATCCTGCCGGATAAGATCTATATCCAGCCGGTGGATACAGCGGATGGAAGCACCTATTTTAAGGAAATGGCTGACCATCTCTCGCTTCTTTACAGCAGGGATGAGGTCAAGGCGATTTCAGAAAATGGGGTAGAAGCTCTTGAAGTCTCTGGCGTCTATGATAAATTCATGACGATGCCGCTTGGCATTTTCACAAATACGGTCAAACGCGCCGGATCGCATGGCTTTTATGTTGTCCTTCGTCCGGCTAATGTGGCGCATGCGCCCAAGGCCTTCATCGATGATTTTTTCCACGCGGTCGATGCTTCGGATAAAGTCAGCGGTGTCATTTTCCAGGGAAAAGAAGTTTTCGGCTACAAGGAATATCAGAAAGAAGTCTCTCAGGGGCTCAATCAGCGTCGCATCCCGATTGTCATGATCGAAGCGCAGAGTCAGCTCGGCTTTGAACCACAGGCAGGGCTGCTGGATATGGCGCGTCATTCGGATTACCATCTGGTGCGTCTCTATGCGATGTCCAAGGATGAGCTGATCAAGCTGAATCAGAAAGAAGCAGCGGCTCGATTCTACATTTCAGATATTGAAAGAAATATCCGTATGAATCTTTTCCCATCGTACAAGTTTGCACTTGATGGAAAAACGCTCTCTGAGACGAATGCAGCATACATAGCCGGCGTCAGGGACCGTCTGGAAAATCATGGCTTCTCTGTCGGTAAAGCTTCTGTGATGGATGCCTATTTTCCGGAGAAACCGCTTCGCGCTGTCGCTATGGCAGGTGCGGTATCTCTTATCGTGCTGACTCTGCTTTTGCTCATTCCGCACCTTTCTCGGTATGGAATGGCAATAGAAGTGGTGGGGCTCATCGGGGCAGAAGTGCTTTACTGGATCCTCCATGTGAATATCCTTCTGCAGCTTCTGGCACTTGGCGCGGCGGTCTGCACGCCTGTTGTCGTTGTGTCTCTTTTCCTTAAGTACTGCTTAAAAAAGAAAGACACAGCTTTTTCAGAAGTCGGCTGGGGACGTCTCTTCGGCGAGTCAGTCATGATCCTTTGGGGCTGCGGGGTCCTTTCGTTGATCGGAGCCTGCTTCGTCAGCGGTCTTCTGAGCGATATCCGTTTCTTTCTGGAAATGGAATATTTTCGTGGCGTCAAAGCGACTTTTGTGTTGCCGCTGGTTCTGATTTCCGTTGTCTACATCCAGAAATTCCCATTCTTCGGAAAAACTGTGACATCCGATAAGGATTTTGTTTCTTTTGTCAAGAAATTCTGCTCGATCCAGATTCGTCTGGGACTTCTTGCAGGGCTTGGCATTTTGGCCATCGTCGGCTTTGTCTTTATCGGGCGTAGTGGAAACAATGGGGCGCCTGTCCCGCAGTTTGAGATCGTACTTCGTCGTTTCCTCGAAGATCTGATGTATGCACGCCCTAGAGAGAAGGAATTCCTTTTCGGACATCCTGCTGTGCTCGTCTCTCTGACTGCGCTCTATCGGAAATGGCCGCAGCTCCTGCACTATTTCCTGATCGTCGCCGTGACGATCGGGCAGGGATCTATGGTGGAAACTTTTGCACACATGAGGAGTCCGTTTATTCTTAGCTTTATTCGTGGACTGGATGGTCTGGCCGCCGGTACGCTCTCTATGATGGGCGCACTTCTTGCCGTCATGATCCTTGTCCGTCTGACGAAGTTCTTTGGAGAACGATATGGCAAAGTATAATATTGTGATCTCCGGGTATTATGGATTTCATAATGCCGGGGATGAAGCGATGCTGCTTGCCATACTGCAGGCGCTTCGGAAGACCTTCGATGCGCCCTCTATCACTGTGATCTCGGGAAATCCTTCGGATACGGCAAGAACATTCGGAGTGAAGGCTGTGCCTCGCTTCGGCATTCTGCCGATCCTCTCATCTCTTTTTCGTACAGATCTGCTGATCAGTGGCGGCGGGAGCCTGCTGCAGGATGTGACCAGCTGGAAAAGCATGATCTATTATCTCACCATCATCATTGTTGGTGTGCTTTTCCGGAAACAGGTCTTCCTCTATTCGCAGGGGATCGGTCCTGTGCGTTACCGGATCATCCGTATTATACTGAAGCATGTATTAAACCATGTGGATGCCATCACGGTGCGTGACAGTGAGTCGAAGGGATTTCTTCAGCGACTCGGGGTACATCGCACCATTTATACGACGGCGGACGCTGTACTTTCTCTTGACCCTGTTTCTTTGGAGAAAGGGAAGGAAATCCTCGCAAGGAATCATGTGGACCCTTCGAAGAAACGGGTCGGTATCGCCATACGCAGCTGGGCGGATACTTCTCGCTGGATGAAGCCGCTTCGTGCCTATATCGAGCGGCTCATCCGGGAGAAGGACTGCTCGGTCGTCTTGATTCCGATGCAGTTTCCGGAAGACAAGCGCGCAGCGGAAGCAGAGATCGAAGAGAGCGACCGAGTCCATGTGCTAAAAGAATTCTACAGCATTGAAGAGTTGATTTCACTCATGGGAAATATGGATGTCGTCGTGGGTATGCGGCTGCATGCCATGATCTTCTCTGCTTTGATGCATGTCCCTTTTCTGGGTATCTCTTATGATCCGAAAATCGATAATTTCTTGGCACTGATTCATAGAAAAGCATCCTGCTCGATTCATCATATGGATGCTGAAACATTGTACAAGGATACTTGCCGTTTCCTGGATGCGCCGGCCTCGCCAGAAGAATGGAAGCAGGTCGACGAGCTGAGGAAACAGGCTTGTGAGAATGTAAAAATATTGAAATCTTTAGTGAATCACAAGGAGGAAAACAAATGAGTCAGCTGACAGCAGAAGAGCTTACTGCTCTCAAAAGCAAGGCAAAAGATGTACGCATCGACATTTTGAAAATGATCACCAAAGCCAACTCTGGCCATACGGGTGGTTCTCTTTCCGCCGCGGACATCCTGACCTTACTGTTTTTCCATGAAATGAAGGTAGATCCCAAAGATCCGAAGAAGGCTGACCGTGACCGTCTGGTCCTCTCCAAAGGCCATGCAGCACCGGCCCTCTATGCCGTACTGGCAGAAAAAGGATATTTCCCCAAAGAAGAGCTGGATACACTTCGTCAGGCAGGTCATATGCTGCAGGGTCATCCGGACATGAAACATACACCGGGTGTCGACATGACGACAGGTTCTCTGGGGCAGGGCATCAGTGCTGCCTGCGGCATGGCGCTTGCTTCCAAGATGGACAAGGCTGACTGGAGAGTGTATGCGATCCTGGGGGATGGCGAACTCGAAGAAGGACAGGTCTGGGAGGCAGCCATGTATGCGGCGCATTACAAGCTCGACCATCTGACGGCTTTCGTAGATAACAACGGGTTGCAGATCGATGGACCGATCACAGAGGTCATGTCCTCACTTCCTATCGGAGAAAAATTCCAGGCTTTTGGCTGGCATGTCATTGAAACCGATGGGCATGATATGGAAAAACTTCATGAAGCCATTGAAGAGGCAAAGACCATTTCCGGCAAACCGACCATGATCGTCATGAAGACGGTCAAGGGCAAAGGCGTACCGGAAATTGAAAACCAGGTCGGCTGGCATGGCAAGGCACCAAGCAAAGAAGAATGTGAAAGATTTATTAAAGCAGTGGAGGCAGAATGATGGGTAAGGCAACTCGTGATGCATACGGTGAAGCACTGAAAGAACTCGGTGCTGTAAATCCTGATATCGTAGTTTTGGATGCTGACCTCTCTGCATCCACCAAGACGCAGGTTTTTGCCAAAGCATATCCGGATCGTTTCTTCGATACTGGCATTGCTGAAGGGAATATGATGGGCGTGGCAGCGGGTCTTGCTGCGGCTGGCAAGATCCCATTCGCTTCGACATTTGCTGTTTTCGGTGCGGGCAGAGCGTATGAACAGATCAGAAACTCCATCTGCTACCCGAAACTGAATGTCAAAGTGGCGGTCACTCATTCCGGCCTGACGGTCGGTGAAAGTTATAGCCAATAGTCTTGGATGGAATGTTTAGTGTACGAAAAAGCAGGAATTCCTATTGGGGAGTTCCTGCTTTTGTATTTATTGTATGAAAGTTTATTTTGCTATGTTATGCCGGGCAGTCTGTCGGATGATGACAGAATTATGAATATCTGATAATCTGTCCAGGAGTAAGCTTCTTGTCCTTCTTGTAACCATTGAGGCGGCAGATCTTTTCTACGCTTACACCACGCTTCTCGGCAATAGAGTTGAGAGTCTCGCCGTACTTAACCTTGTGGTAAAGCTTCTCGCCACTTGCGCTGGCTTCGTATCTGCCCACAGAGCCTCCGTTGACTTGCTCGCGTGTGTAGCCACCGTTGCCCACTTTTCCACGAACCGAGTTGGCTGCAATGCCCTCGTGCTCGTATGTATCGCGGTTGAAGTCATAGTAGTCGCCCACTACGTCCTGGTTACGGAAGTCGAACATCAAGGCAGGGTTCAGGGCTACGCCGCAAAGACGAGTCTCAAAGTGGAGGTGCGAACCCGTGCTTCGACCGGTATTTCCACCGAGTCCTATCACTTCGCCGGCTCTTACGTCCTGATTCTCTTCTACGAGCTGTGCAGAAAGGTGACCGTAGATAGTCTCCAGTCCGTTGTTGTGACGAATAACGATGTATTTGCCATATCCGCCTCTCTCATATCTTACGATACGTACTTTTCCTGAGAAGGCAGCACGTATGGTGTCGCCGATATATACTTTGATGTCCATACCCTTGTGGCTACGGCCAAATTGCGCACGATAACCGAAGTTGCTGGTTACTACGCGGCTCTGGGTAGGCATACAGAAATGACGAAGGTCTATACGGAAATGCTCAGGCAGCGATGTGGCTTTGTGAGCGTATTTATTGGAGAAATCTTCATAGAGCTCGCTGGCTGGGTTCTCACGCTCTTCCATCTGGCGATAATGAGAGATGGCTAAAGTGTCGAGCGACTTCATTCGATGATCTACCGGTGCCTGACGTGCCAGAAGGTCTTGAGCCTGAGTGGGCACGGCAGCGAGGGACAATAATACTCCTACAAAGATTTTACTTATCTTGCTTTTTAAACTCATAATTCTAAATTAATACTCTTTTAGGTTGGTCGTTCAGCATACAGAACAATAAGAATTCTGTACGGAAAATCGCAATGCAAAGTGCTCTAAGATGCGATTTTGTTATATAGACGTTGCAAATATAACAAAAATAATTCAAATAACCTAATGGATTAACATAAATTATTCGGTCTTTAACATGCTCGTTTTCACTCGGATAGCTTTCGAATGCAGTTTATATATAGGCGAATTGGCATAATTATTGCATGAAAAGTCGAAAGCAGAATTTAACATTTTTTCTGTTTCTCGTTTTTCCTTTTTTTTACTCTTGTTGGATATCTCTGTTCTTTTGTAATTTATCCATTTTTCAGATATCTGAGCAGAGCTACGGCAGGTGAATGTCCCATGAAGATGTACTTCTTTACCTCCGGACTTGTGAAGTGGTTGCACTGTGTATAGGCTTTATAGAGTTCATCGAGATTGATGGTAAATTCCTTGCCAGAGCTTTCTCTTATACCGATGATCATCTTGGCGGTGACGTGCAGTCGGATGTATCTGATGCCTGTTACGCTTTCTATCTCTTTGATGCCTATGAGCTTTTCTCTCATTTTCTCCTTGGTCAGGTCGGGCCGTGGCTCTGGCTCGCGAACCAGTGGTTTGCGACCTCGCTTCTTGGGTGTGGAGACAGGCACAGTGGCTGGCGTGGTGGGCATATCGGGGAAGAGGTTTCCTTCTGATGTTTGTTCTTTTATTGCCATTTTTGCTTCTGTTTTACTTGATGTTGATAGCCTGTGTTGTCTGGTTGAGGGGGTTTCCGCTAACTGATGGCAGCCCAGTTGATGTTGGTTTTCTTCAGCTCTCTGAGCCTCGACCATAGTGGTGCGTACTGGGGAAGACTGCATTGCGGATCGGCCTCGATAACAGCTTGCGCCTCCTGTCTTGCCAGTTGCACAAGTTGACCATCGCGTGCTATGTTGGCTATCTTCAGGTCGAAGGCTATTCCGCTTTGCTGCGTTCCCTCCAGGTCGCCAGGGCCTCGAAGCTTCAGGTCGGCTTCAGCTATTCGGAATCCATCATTGGTGTCGCACATGATGTCGATTCGCTTTCTTGTATCCTCGCTCAACTTGTAGTTGGTTACCAGGATGCAGTAGCTTTGGTCGCTTCCTCGTCCTACTCGTCCTCTGAGCTGGTGTAGCTGAGAGAGTCCGAATCGCTGCGCATCCAGAATCACCATGACCGAGGCGTTGGGCACATTGACGCCTACCTCGATGACGGTTGTGGCAACGAGTATCTGGGTTTCGCCCTTCACAAACTTCTCCATCTCAGTTTCCTTCTCTGCAGGTTTCATCTTGCCGTGCACTTTGCTGAGGTTGTAGTCGGGGAAGGCTTCCTTGAGAGTCTCGAAGCCTTCTTCCAGGTTTTTTAGATCGCTCTTTTCGCTCTCTTTGATGAGCGGAAATACGATGTAGACCTGTCGCCCCATGTTGATCTGGCGTCTGATGCTCTGATAGAGAGAGGTCAGTTGGGTGTCGAATTTATGCAGCGTCTGTATGGGCTTTCTGCCAGGCGGCAGTTCGTCGATGACACTTACATCCAGGTCGCCGTATATAGTCATGGCAAGGGTGCGTGGTATAGGGGTTGCAGTCATGACCAATACATGCGGCGGATTCAGGCTCTTGCTCCATAGCTTGGCTCTTTGTGCCACACCGAAGCGATGCTGTTCGTCGATGACAGCCAGTCCTAAGTGTGCAAACTGCACGGTTTCTTCTATGATGGCATGAGTTCCCACCAATATCTGCACCTCTCCGCAAGCCAATGCGTCGAGTATGGCCTGTCGCTTTTTGCCTTTTACGATGCCCGTCAGCAGTTCCACCCTGATGTCCATCCCCTTCAGAAACTCCCTGATGGTTTGCAGATGCTGTTCTGCCAAGATTTCGGTAGGAGCCATCATGCAGGCCTGGAATCCATTGTCGAGTGCGATGAGCATGGTCATCAGTGCCACGAGTGTCTTGCCCGATCCTACATCTCCCTGCAGAAGTCTGTTCATCTGTTTGCCGCTGCACATGTCGGCGCGTATCTCATGCATCACCCGCTTTTGTGCTCCGGTAAGACTGAAAGGCAGGTTGTTCGCATAGAAACTGTTGAATATCTCTCCCACACGGTTGAACACATATCCCCGGTATTTGCGTCGCTGGTCGCTCGCGTACCTTAATATATTGAGTTGAACGTAGAACAGCTCCTCAAACTTCAGCCGCACCTGTGCCTTCTGCAGTTCCTGATGAGAGTGTGGATAATGTATGTTGCGGAAGGCCTCGTCGCGTGAGACAAGGTGCAGACGATGGGTGATAAAGTCGGGCAGGGTTTCTGGCAGGGCAGGAAGCTTCTCTATCAGCGCCTTGGCTATTTTCTCTATGGCGCGCGATGTAAGCCCCATCTTTTTCATCTTCTCGGTGGTGCCATAGTAGGGCTGCATGCCCATGTCGGAGAGTTGCAGCGACTGTGCGTCGTCGATATCGGGGTGAGCAAACTGGAAACGTCCGCCATAAAGCGTTGGCTTGCCGAAAACAATGTATTCGGTATCGGTCTTGTAAGTCTTGTAGATGTATTGTGCGCCGCGAAACCAAACTAAGTCAGCTACTCCGAATCCGTCGGAGAAGTGGGCTACTACCCGTTTGTTGCGTTTTCCCATGTCGAATTCCTCGAAACTGAGGATCCTTCCCTTTATCTGTACAAAGGGCATTTCCGGTGTCAGCTCGCTGATGTGGAACACCTTGGTGCGGTCTACATATTTATAAGGGTAGTATTCCAGCAAGTCACCATACGAGCAGATGCCGAGCTCCTTGCTCAGAATCTCTTTCTTCTTAGGACCTACGCCAGGCAGGTACATGATGTCTTGGTCTAAAATACTACTCATTTAGTTGTTAGATTATTCGTTGAGCAGAGCTTCTGCTATCTTGATGTCGAAGGGGGTCGTGATTTTTATATTCTCGCGGTTGCCTTCCACCATAGCCACCTGGCATCCTAAGCTTTCCACCACTGATGCGTCGTCGGTAAACTGAGCCTTGTAACCCTGATTGAAGGCTTGCTTGGCAAGAGCAATGTCGAAAGTCTGAGGAGTCTGTACCACACGATAGTCGTCGCGCATCACGTTTTTGCCTCCTCCACGCTGGTCTATATAGCGCAGTGTGTCGGTCACAGCATATACGGGTATGGCGGCATATTCTTCGCGGGCTGTCTCGTAGCAGTCGTCTATGACTGAGGTTGATACAAATGGGCGCACACCGTCGTGTATTCCCACCACTCCGTCGGCATCATCGGGAATAAGTGCCAGTCCGTTCTTTGATGACTGGAAGCGGGTGTCGCCACCATTGGCTATCTGGTGCTTGATGTCGAAATGATGCTCCTCGCAAAGCTGGTGCCAGTATTCCTGCTGGTTCTCGGGCAACACAAGGATGATGTTGATGTCGGGGTTGTATTCGTAGAAGCGCTCTATAGTGCGCATCAGTATGGGCTTGCCGGCTACAGGCAGAAACTGCTTGGGCGTCTCTGTTCCCATGCGCAGTCCTTTGCCTCCGGCAACAATGATTACGTAATCCATAATTTAAGTGAAGAGTTTTGAATTATTTGTTGCTCATCAGGTGTGTGTACCTCATGCCTTTCTGCAGTTCTGCCACAGCCTCGTCGCCTACGAAGTAGCTCAATATCTTGTAGGCATAGGGCAGGGTAGCAGCAGGACCTTCACCTGTTATCACGTTGCCGTCCTCCTCATACAGATGGCCTGTATACTCGGTGTCGGTAGCAAAGTATTGTTCAAAACCAGGGTAACAGGTAGCCTTCTTGCCGTTGAGGATGCCCGTGCTTGCCAATACCATAGGGGCAGCACAGATGGCACCTATGCGCTTGCCGGCCTTGTGATGAGCGATGAGCGCCTGTCTCACGCCCTCGTGCTCGTTGAGATGAGTGCTGCCTGGCATTCCTCCTGGAAGAAGGAGTATGTCGGCATCGCCGAAGTCCTTCACGTCCTCAAAGCGCATGTCGGCTTTCAGCGTTACGCCATGAGAAGTTTCTACCCATTCGCTGCCCGTAATGCTTACGGTCTTGATGTCTACCCCACCTCTGCGAAGTATGTCTACCGGAGCCAAACCTTCGATTTCCTCGAAGCCATTGGCAAGAAATTCGTATACCTTTGCCATAATTTTATGTTCTTTTTGTCTGATTATTCGATTTATATTATTACCTTTGCAAAAGTAAGAATAATAATTGAAACAGCAAAATAAATGACACGACAACCATTGAAATTTGCGATATTTGGCAATGAGTACCAGGCCAAGAAGTCTACTTCGATAGAGAAGATCCTGGACTATTTAGCGCAGAAAGGCGCCGAAATCTATGTGGAGAATGCCTATTACGAGTTTCTCACCCGCAGTCAGCACATCGATGTGAAGGCGGCAGGAGTGTTCGAGGATTATAATTTCGATGTGGATTATGTCATCTCCATGGGTGGCGACGGCACCTTCCTCAAGGCTGCCAGCAGAGTGGGAGCCAAGGGAACACCCATCATCGGTGTCAATATGGGGCGACTGGGCTTCCTGGCTGATGTGTTGCCTGGCGAGGTGGAGGCAGCCTTGGACAGCTTGTATGCCGGTGAGTGCCAGATAGAGGAACATGTCGTCATTCAGGTAGAGGCAGAGGGAGGTGTCTTGGCAGGCAATCCTTTTGCCCTTAACGATATTGCCGTGCTGAAGCGTGACGATGCGTCCATGATTTCTATTCGCACGCAGGTGGATGGAGAGTTTCTGGTTAACTACCAGGCTGACGGACTGATCGTGACCACTTCTACGGGCTCTACAGCCTACAACCTGTCGAATGGCGGACCTATCATCATTCCCCAGAGCAGCAGCCTGTGTCTCACGCCCGTGGCTCCTCATAGTTTAAATATTCGTCCCGTCGTCATTAATGACACGGCAGAGATAACACTCGATGTGGAGAGCCGTAGCCACAACTACCTTGTTGCCATCGACGGGCGCAGTGAGCGAATGACTGAAGGCACACGTCTCGTTATCCGCAAGGCTGCCCATACCATTAAAATAGTAAAACAGCGCAACCAGCGATACTTCTCCACTCTGAGAGAGAAGTTGATGTGGGGTGCCGATCAGAGAGGAAGATGAATTTAAGTGAAGAGTGAAGAACGAAGCGTGAAGAATTCAAATGAATAGATGGATGAAGATAATCAAGGTTCCCAAGTTCAAGTATGATGCCAAGACCCTGCTCAAGTGGCTTTGGCGTTCCTGGCGTGGCAACCGTCTGCAGGCTACGCTCAATGCTGTTGTCGGCTTGCTGTCTGTTGCTGTCAGTTTAGGACAGGTGTGGGCGGTGAAGCATGCCATCGATGTGGCTTCGCATGCCGTGCAGGGCAATATCTATTGGGCTGTGGCATTGATGGGTGGACTGATATTATGCGATTTCGCACTCAACATCTCTGGTATCTGGATAAGAAACCTCCTGGGCATCAAGGCGCAGAACCGTATGCAGCAACGTATGCTCGACCGCATCCTTCGCTCGGAGTGGCAGGGCAGGGAGCGCCTTCATTCGGGTGATGTGCTCAACAGGCTTGAGGGGGATGTGTCGCAAGTGGTAGGCTTCCTTACCGAGACTATTCCAAGTACCTTGAGCGTCCTGGCGCTTTTCCTCAGCGCCTTCTTCTATCTCTTCTCCATGGACAAGCTCTTGTCGGTAGTCATCGTCGTTATGATTCCCATCTTCCTGGCTTTCAGCAAGGTGTATATGGGCAAGATGCGATTCCTGACCCGTCAGGTGCGCGATACCGACAGTAAGGTTCAGAGTGTGCTGCAGGAAACCATCCAGCACCGCATGCTTATCAAGACCTTGGAGAGTAACAGCGTCATGGTGGAACGGTTGGAGAACACCCAGTGCGAGCTTCGCTCCAAAGTGGTGCGTAAGACCATATTCAGCGTGTTCAGCAACTTGGTTCTTAACTTTGGCTTTGCCTTGGGCTATCTGGTGGCATTCCTTTGGGCTGCCGTGCGCATGAGTGCAGGCTCGCTTACCTTTGGCGGCATGACTGCCTTTCTGCAGCTTGTCAACAAGATACAGGGTCCGGCACGCAACCTTGCCAAGCTGGTTCCTGCCTTTGTGGGGGTGTTTACTGCTGCCGAACGACTCATGGAGTTGGAGGAAAATCCATTGGAGGAACAGGGGGAGCCAATAGAGATAGATTCGCCTTGCGGCATTCGCCTTGAGGGAGTGAGTTATGCCTATAAGTCAGAGAAATCTGTGGACACCCAGGCTTCCGATGCCCGCAATGTCATCCATCAGCTCGATTTCGATTTTCCACCAGGCAGCTGTACTGCCATCTTGGGCGAGACGGGTGCCGGCAAGACAACTCTTGTCCGTCTCATCCTGGCTCTGCTTCGTCCGCAGCAAGGTCAGCTCTCTATATATAATAAGGTGAAGAGTCAGGCACTCACTCCTCTTCATCGCTGCAATTTTGTTTATGTGCCTCAGGGCAACACGCTGATGAGCGGCACCATTCGGGAGGTCGTCACATTTACATCCGGCGGCGCATTTCAAGAGGAGAAGTTTCGCAGAGCGCTGCAAATCGCCTGTGCCGATGAGTTTGTGGACAAGCTGGAACATGGCATGGATACGCTGCTTGGAGAAAACGGCACAGGGCTTTCGGAGGGGCAAATGCAGCGGCTTGCAGTTGCCAGAGCTATCTATGCGGACAGCCCGATTCTGCTGCTGGATGAGTCTACCAGTTCTCTGGATGTGCCAACAGAGCGGAAATTGCTGGAAAATCTCAAGGAGATGACAGACAAGACGGTGATTATTGTGACGCATCGTGGTCAGGTACTCTCCATATGTGACCGTGAGATTCAGATGACCGAGGATGGAATTTGTTGGAGAACGCTGCATGACGGTGTACCGTTTTCAGAATCATAGAGAAATCGTATTTCAGAAATTCTGAGGTGCGATTTTTTTTTTTTTTTTGAATATACATTAGTCAAAATTTGAACGATAGAGCGTTGAAAAAGAATGCAGTCTGCTGAAAAGTAAGGATTGGACTGACAAATGAAAAAAAGCTATACCATAAAAGATTTGATTTTCTTGTTTCTGGGACACATTTGGTGGATTATTTGCGCCGCAGTGGTTGGCGCAGCTGGTACGTTTTTGGTATCCAGTTACGTGATTCCCCAACAGTTTCAGTCGAATATTTCGATGTATGTCAAGAACAGCGAGAAGCAAAATCAGGAACAGCAGGGCATCAACAACAACGACCTGACGGTTTCCAAATCACTGGTAAGCACATATATTTTCATCTTGAACAATGATGTGGTCATGGATGAGGTGGGAAATCAGCTCGCAAAGGAATACACCGAGGAAGAGCTGTCCCGCTATTTCACATTAAAAAACGGCAAGGTGACGGATACAAGTCTGAAGGCTTGCTTTTCAATGACTGCGGTTGATGAAACCGAAGTCTTAAAGATCACTGCAACCACACAGAACGCTGAGCTTTCCGCATCGCTGTGCAACATCATGGCAGATGTTGCACCGGAGTTTCTAATCCGTGTGGTCGGGGCAGGATCGGTGGAGAAGATTGGTGATGCAAAGATTTATGATACGCCGGTTTCTCCCAATGTCACCAAGAATACCGCAATCGGATTTGCAGCTGGTGCAATGTTGGCAATTCTTGTGATTCTGGTGATTGACTTCTTCGATAATACCATCAAGGATTCGTCGGAACTGGGCGAACACTTCCAGAAGCCGATGATCGGCGAGATTCAGAGCATTGGCGGCAAGGTCAAAAAGAAAGACCGTGGCACTTCGGCAGACAGAAAGCGGAAGCTGATCTATCACAACTCCGATTTGCCGTTCAGCATTCTGGAAACATATAAAGCGCTCCGCTCCTCCTTGAATTTCTTGGTGTCCACCAGCGAGAATAAAATCGTTGCTGTGACGAGTGCCAGTCCGAACGAGGGAAAATCCGTAACTGTTGCCAATCTGGCAACGGCAATTTCGGAAACTGATAAGACAGTGCTGCTGATTGACGCTGACATGCGCAAACCGGTACAGCATAAGAATTTTCAGGTTTCCAATAAGCTCGGGCTTTCTAATGTCATCACCGACGCCAGCTTGCTGGATGAGGCACTGCATCAGAATGTCACTGGTACGCTGGATCTGCTGACCGCCGGCACAATTCCGCCGAACCCGTCGGAACTGCTGGCTTCGAAGCAGATGGCAGAGCTGTTGGATAAGCTGAAAGAAAAGTATGACATAATCCTCATTGACTGCGCACCGGTCAACGTGGTATCGGATGTG
>OLIS01001172.1_pt1 | contig 19230 bp, 12 predicted proteins | sample 1601351 | NCBI WGS metagenome assembly OLIS01 (sample SAMEA2452122, study PRJEB22498) | human gut metagenome | biome: human feces; feature: human gut; material: feces | place: Australia | collected 2012
GATAAATATAAAATTATGGCCGAGAATAATTCTCAACGGACGGAAACCGAATATCCGGCACGAGGATTAATATATGATCGGAATAACAAACTTTTGGTTGATAATCAAGCGGCATACGATTTAATGGTTATTCCTAACCAGGTAAAAGCATTCGATACGTTGGAATTAATTTCCATTTTGGATATAACGAAAGAATCTTTGCAAAAAAGGATGCAGGATTGTCGGGATTACGCAAAGTTCAAACCTTCCATTTTGGTTTCACAGATCCCCGGAAATAAATATGCCATTCTTCAAGAAAAGCTTTATCGTTATCCGGGTTTTTACATACAGACCAGAACATTACGAAAGTATAATGTCAATCATTCTGCCGATGTTTTCGGCTATATCGGAGAGGTCAATTCCGAGCAGCTGAAAGATCCCTATTATGCACAAGGGGATTATATCGGGATCAGTGGCCTGGAAAAAACATACGAGAAACACCTGCGCGGTACCAAGGGAAAGCGTGTTGTTCTTGTTGACAATAAAAATCGGGTGAAGGGTTCGTTTGCTGATGGAGAATATGATGAAGACGCCATTGTCGGTGAAAATCTATACACGACTTTGGATGTCGATTTGCAGGAATATGCTTACGAGCTCATGCAGAACAAAAAGGGCGGGATCGTGGCTATTGAACCTTCTACGGGAGAGATATTGGTCAAGATGTCCAGTCCCGGTTATGATCCGCAGCTGATGGTCGGTTTGGATCGGGGTAAAAATTATTCCAAATTGCTTAATGATCCGCTAAAACCCCTGTTCGACAGAACGACGATGGCACAATATCCCCCGGGATCCATTTTCAAAACCGTTCAGGCTTTGATTGGTTTGGAAACAAAGGCCATTTCCTTGCAAACGCAATGTACTTGTAGCGGAGGAGCTTATATCGTGGGAGGAAAATTTATGAAGTGTCACCATCATAGTTCTCCCGTGAATTTACTTCAATCCATTGAAAATTCCTGTAACCCTTATTACGCTAATGTTTTTAAAAGAATCCTGGAATTACCGGAATATCGAACGGTGCGAAATGCTTACGGGGAATGGCGGAAGTACGTGATGTCTTTCGGATTTGGCAATAAAATATGCCCGGATTTTTCCAATGAAGTGTCCGGTTCCATTCCTACACAGGAATATTACGACAACGTGTTTAAAACACAAAAATGGTACCCTTCTTACATGATTTCCCTTTCTATCGGTCAGGGTGAATTGATGATTACGCCGATTCAGATGGCAAACTTAGCCACGATTCTGGCTAACCGGGGGTACTATATTACACCCCATATTGTCAGGTCAATAAACGACTCGACTTCTAGCCAGATAGAAAAGCATGTTATCCCTATTGCCCGGAAACATTTTGACCCTATCGTGGAAGGAATGCAAATGGTTATCAAGGAAGGGACCGGACGTCGGGCTCAGATAGACTCGATTACCATAGCCGGAAAGACAGGTACCGTGCAAAATCCACATGGTGACGATCACTCCGTGTTTATCGCTTTTGCCCCGGTAGAAAATCCTAAAATCGCGTTGATTGTATATGTTGAAAACGGGGTTTGGGGATCACGTTACGCGGCCCCGATTGCCGGTTTGTTGATAGAGAAATATTTGAAAGGGAAAATATCCGACAGAAAGAAACCTCTTGAAAAAGAGATGTTTCAAGGAAGTCTGATCCATAATACAACCAGTAAAGTAAAAGAAACGAGCAATGAATAGCAGATCTAATAACTTACTTGCCAATATAGATTGGGTATCCATTCTATTATACCTGTTGCTTGTATTCATCGGGTGGTTAAATATTTACGCGGCAGTATATGATGAAAATCATAGCAGTATTTTTGATATTTCGCAGAAATATGGAAAACAGTTGGTTTGGATCGGGGCAGCTTTCGTGCTTGCCTTCCTCGTTCTACTCACGGATAGTAAATTCTTTACCACGTTTTCGATGGTCATTTACGGCATCATGATATTTTTATTGATTGCCGTTTTATTTTTGGGAACAGAAACAAAGGGTGCCCGTTCATGGTTTGAAATCGGGGATTTCCGCATTCAACCGGCTGAGTTTGCCAAGTTTGCAACCAATTTGGCCATAGCTTACGTCATGAGCCGTCATAATTTTAAGGTGATGCGATTTTCCAGTCTTCTGACCATCGGGTTAATTTTGGCTCTTCCCGCGGGATTGATTATCTTACAGAATGACACGGGATCCGCTCTCGTGTACAGTAGTTTTATCCTTGTGCTTTTTCGGGAAGGGTTACATGGTTCTATCCTATTGCTTTGTTTCGTGGCGGCGGCGATATTTATCATGGCGTTGCTGTATTCTCCTTTCACGGTATTGCTCGTTATCATCGGGGGTTCTTTGATTGCCTTTTATTATTATCGACACGATATTCGGGAATTATTCCAAATCATCTTGTTCATCGGGTGTGGTTTTGGGCTTTTTGCCTTGATAAAATGGATTTTCAATCTGTCGATTTCCGATTATTACATGCTACTAATTGTTTACGTGATTACAAGTATAACCGCTATATATCCGATATATAAACGGAAGATGAAAAATATGATTCCCTTGTTGTTGATTTCGTGGTTGTGTGTAGGGGCTGCTCCTTCCGTGAATTACGTTTTTGATCATCTTCAATCCCATCAACAGGATCGTATCAATGAATTGCTGGGGATAAAAGTCGACCCCAAGGGAACCGGGTATAATGTCACGCAATCCAAAATTGCAATAGGTTCCGGGGGGTTGTTAGGTAAGGGATTTTTACAAGGGACGCAGACAAAATTGAACTTCGTTCCGGAGCAAAGTACAGACTTTATTTTCTGCACAGTTGGCGAAGGATGGGGTTTTATGGGAAGTATGATTGTCATCGCACTTTTAACGGCGTTTATTTTACGAATTATCAAGTTGGCAGAACGTCAACGCTCCAGTTTTTCCCGAATATATGGTTATGGAGTGGCCTCTATCCTATTCTTCCATGTAGCAGTCAATATTGGAATGACCATCGGGATGGTACCTGTTATCGGTATCCCCCTTCCTTTCTTTAGTTACGGGGGGTCATCACTATGGTCTTTTACCATTCTTATATTTATATTTTTGAGATTGGATGCCAATCGTTTACAAGTCTTTAGATAATAAATAAACTTTCTGAACGCTTTCCTTGTGGATTTTCAAGGATTTTAATACATTCGTTCCCAAATGAATTAAACACGAGAAGATGAAAACATTAATTATAAACATAAAGCAACTTGTTCAAGTTGAGGAAGAACCGCGCAAATGGGTTGCCGGTGCCGATATGGCAAAACTGGGTATCATTGACGATGCCTATCTTCTGATTAACGAAGATAAAATAGAGGCTTTCGGTAAAATGAGCGAATTGAATCAAGATTCAATTTATGAGGGTACAGATACGGTGAAAGAAATAGATGCCAAAGGACGTTTGGTTCTCCCCGCCTACTGTGATTCACACACACACTTGGTATATGCCGGAAGTCGAGAAATAGAGTATATTGACAAAATCAAAGGTTTATCATACGAGGAAATTGCTAAAAGGGGTGGTGGTATTTTGAATTCCGCTGAACGTATCCGGAAGGCATCAGAAGAAGAGTTATACGATTCTGCCTATGGTCGTTTACAAGAAATCGCCTCTCTCGGAACGGGAGCGGTGGAAATCAAGAGTGGCTACGGGTTGGACACGGAGAGCGAACTCAAAATGTTGCGTGTGATTAAAAGACTAAGTCAAGAAACACCTTTAACCATAAAGTCAACTTTCTTGGGAGCGCATGCCGTGCCGGTAGAGTACAAGGGACGGCAGACGGAATACGTGGATTTGATTATCAATGAAATGATTCCGGCTGTTGCTGCCGAAGATTTGGCTGATTATATAGACGTGTTCTGTGATAAAGGATTCTTCACGGTGGAAGACACGGACAGGATGTTGAATGCCGGAATGAAATACGGCTTGCGTGCGAAGATACACGCTAACGAATTGGATTACTCGGGTGGTATTCAAGTCGGGGTAAAATATAATGCTCTTTCCGTGGATCATCTTGAATATGTCGGGGATGAAGAAATCGCCGCCTTGCAAGGTAGCGAGACCATGCCGACCGTGTTACCGGGAGCAGCCTTCTTTTTGAATATGCCTTATTCTCCGGTTCGCAAAATGATCAATGCCGGACTTCCAGTTGCTTTGGCTTCGGATTTTAATCCCGGCTCTTCACCTTCCGGAAACATGAAATTCGTGATGTCTCTCGGATGTGTGAATTATAAAATGTTACCGGAAGAAGTAATTAACGCAACCACGATCAACTCGGCATACGCCATGGGTGTAGAGGAAGAGTTGGGTAGTATCGCCGTGGGTAAAAAAGCGAATTTCTATATAACAACTCCGATTACAGGAATAGAGTATCTTCCCTATGCTTATGGGACTGATTTAGTTGAAGCAGTATTTTTAAACGGAGAACAAATTTAAGGAAGCGATGCCCTATTCACATTACAAAAAGGTATGGATCCGGAAAGCGTACCGGATAAGATATCCTTAGATTTTAAATTTTAAATTTTAGATTTTAGATTTAAAATCGTACGTTGATTTTTTATTTTGTCAATTATTAAAATTAATATATATGAAAAAGTTAATTGAATGCGTTCCGAATTTTAGTGAAGGGAACGATATGCACATTATAGATCAGATTACAGCAGAAATTAAGGCTGTTGAAGGAGTTAGTCTTATTGACGTGGATCCGGGAAAAGCAACGAATCGTACGGTGGTTACCATGGTTGGTACTCCGGAAGAAGTATGCGAGGCTGCTTTCCGTGCCGTAAAGAAAGCCTCCGAGTTGATCGATATGAAAAAACACAAGGGTGCGCATCCCCGTTTTGGAGCTACTGACGTTTGTCCTTTGGTTCCGGTTTCAAACATCACGATGGAAGAAACCGTGGAGTACGCTCGTGCTTTGGCAAAACGTATCGGGGAAGAATTGAATATTCCGGTATATTGCTATGAAAGTGCGGCTTTTGTCCCGGAAAGAAAGAATTTGGCTACTTGCCGTGCCGGAGAGTATGAAGCTCTTGGAGAGCGTTTGAGCAGTGAACAATGGCATCCCGATTTCGGGCCTCGCGAGTTGAACGAGTGGACGGCTAAAACCGGAGCCACTGCCGTGGGAGCCCGTAATTTCTTGGTAGCTTATAACGTGAACCTAAATACCACCTCTACCCGTCGTGCCAATGCAATCGCTTTTGACGTACGCGAAAGAGGAAGAGCTAAAAGAGAAGGAAATCCTATTACCGGAAAGATCGTGAAAGACGCAAACGGTAAGAATGTGATGATTCCGGGAACCTTGAAATCTGTAAAAGCTATCGGTTGGTATATTGAAGAATACGGAATTGCACAAATCTCCATGAACTTAACAGATATTTCCGTGACTTCTATGCATGAGGCTTTTGACGAAGTATGTCGTAAAGCACAGGATCGCGGAATCCGGGTAACTGGTTCTGAGTTAGTGGGTGTAATTCCATTGAAAGCTATGTTGGATGCCGGACGTTATTTCTTGCACAAACAACAACGCTCTACCGGAGTATCAGATAAGGAATTGATCAAGATTGCCGTGAAATCTTTAGGTTTGGATGAGTTGTACCCGTTCGAACCCAGAAAGAAGATCATCGAGTATATTTTGGAAGACGAGATGAATCAAGGTAAAAAATTCCTGATTGACATGAATCTTCGTGAGTTTGCCGATGAAACGGCATCAGAGTCTCCGGCTCCCGGTGGTGGTTCTATTTCAGCATACATGGGAGCTCTTGCTTCTTCACTGGCCACGATGGTTGCTAACTTGTCTTCACACAAACGCGGTTGGGATGATCGTTGGGAAGAATTTAGTAATTGGGCTGAAAGAGGAAAAGCTTATCAAGTTGAATTAATCAAAATGGTTGACGAGGATACTAACGCTTTCAATCGTATTATGGATGCCTTCGGATTACCGAAGAAAACGGAAGAAGAAAAAGTTGCTCGTCACCAAGCCATTCAAGAGGCAACCAAGTTCGCTACTGAAGTACCGTTCAAAACGATGATGCTTTGCTACGAATGTATGGAAGTGGTGAAAGCCATGGCCGAGATCGGTAACCCGAATTCTGTAACAGATGCCGGAGTTGGTGCTTTGGCCGCTCGTTCCGGAGTAATCGGTGCTTTCTTGAACGTGAAGATTAATGCTACCGGATTGGATAATAAAGAATACGCTAACGATGTTATTTCCAGAGCTGAAAAAGTGGTTGAAATGGCCAAACAAATGGAAACGGATATCTTGAATATAGTGAATTCAAAAATCTAACGATTTATTCATAAACTACCTCCCCTAACTCCTCCTAACACAGGGTGATCGCTTGGTAATCAGCCCTTCCCCTGTGTAAGGGGGAGTTGGTGGGGGTAGTTTAAAAATGGTAACTCCACGTCACGGATGGTACAAACGGAAGTAAACTCCAACTTCGGGTAGTTACCCCTTCTCTCGTTTGTTTGTGGTATATGATAGAAGGATTCTTACGGGCATACAAATTATAAATGCCAAATACCCATGAACTCCCTTTCCCTTTTCGATTATCCAGAACGTATGATATATCCAAATGATGATAGGCAGGCATTCGAAAATTATTCGGACGTTCAATATATTCCCGGTATTGCATGTTGTCTGCATCGGTTTGAGAACTTTCCGGCATGGGAGCCGCATGATAGAATTGTTTCCCTATCGAGATATAATTCCCGGTGGCAAGGGTAAAGTTCATTGAAAATGATTTCCACTTGCATTTCCTTTGCCGATACAGATGGCTATGCCGTCACGCATATTGAAAGGCAGGCAGAAACCGCTCTCCTTCTTCCGCTTTAACAGCCCCTTTGCGTAACATCGGATATTCCTCGCAGACATCAATATAAATTGTGTGTGGTGAAGATTGATTCCACACATTTTGCCTTGCAAAGTTCCTTCAGTATGGCTAAAATCCTGTCGCAGATCATCTGATGATTATAGAGGGCGTAAGCCTAGGCAACAACCATATCCGACATTTTCTTTGGGATGCACAATGTTCAGCCCGGAAGCGACAATCGCAATTGTTTTTCCACCGGCATCTAAACATCCTTCATGTGCTACCTTGTCACAACCCAAGACGAGACCGCTGACGATGATATTGCCTTCTTTGCAAATTTTCTTCCCAATTCGTATGCTTTCCTATTTCCTGCCGGAGATGCCGCCCGTGCTCCGATGATAGCGATGCATTTGTCAGTGGGGCAAGAAGTGACAAATCTCCTAAACAGTGAATCATTGGCGGACAAGCGTTTCCAATCTTCCTAAGCGAACAAGGGAAATCCTCATCTTGAAATGTCAACGTCACGATGCCGTATTCATGTTGCATTTCCATGATATTCTCTGCTTTATCAATGTATGTTTCAAATGCTTCTGCGTATTCTTCTTTCTCAAATTTTGAATGCATGATTTGGTGCGCTCTCATTCCTGCGTATTGCATACATAAGATATCTCCTTTACTTAAAAATTGTTGTTCCATATTGTTATTTTAGCTGTTGATTATTTGTTTTGTGTGCATATTATGCCCGAAATCCTATTTTCATTCGGGTTGAATTAGAAATCCGTTCATTGCAGCAAAGTTCGATTATAGATGAAAGGTCAATGGAGTCTTGTCCTGACAGAATTGCACCCACTGTGTATTTTCGTGTGATATTCTCGATTTCTCCACCTGAAAGATCAAATTGGGAAGCAAGTGTCCGGGCATCGTTTTTTGCTAATGACGGCATCATTGCCTGCCAGATGGCAGCACGGGCTTCTACCGTAGGACGATTGAACTGAATCTTATAAAGGAAACGGCGTTCAAAAGCCTTGTCAAGATTGGTTGTGAGATTTGTCGTAGCAATCATAATACCATCAAGAGCTTCCATTTCTTGCAGAATTATATTTTGTATAGAGTTTTCCATCTTGTCCACAGCACGGGTTGCTCCCTCCATACGTACCCCTAATATGGCATCCGCTTCATTGAAAAGCAGAATCGGGGCAAGTGTGGAATCCTTGCAGATACTGCGGTAACGGTCAAACAGTTTTTTCATGTTCTGCTCGCTTTCTCCAACCCAGCAACTTTTAATCTTATCCACGTCCACTCGAAGAATATCCCGACCCGTTGCCCGTGCTATCTGATATACGGTTTCGGTTTTACCCGTACCGGGAGAGCCGTAGAAAAGGCTGCAAAAACTTGTCCTCATTCCTGCATTGCGCAATCTGGATTGGACTTCACAGAAACGGTCGGACGAAAGTATTGCGGAAAGTTCTTCGACCTGCTTTTGCTCTGACTGGTTGTAAATCAATTTCTTTTCAGGGAGTGAGTTCGATTTTATTAGACTATGGTCTGATTTGGTTTTGATATTTAAGTTCAATTCCGAAAGCAAATCACTCTTGGCATATTCGGTTAGTTTGAAACAGTCCGAACGCACCATTCCATCCTCGTTAACATTCTCAATCAAATCACGCTCAAAAAGTTCTGAAGTATGACTGCGAAGTTCACTTTTACACCAATTTGGAATTTTATCATTATCGTACAGCTTGTCTATATCGTGAAATCCTATACGATTGTCATCATTTTCTATAAAAAGGTGAGCCATAAAAATGAATAACAGACAATCTTCCTCTCCAAGATTAAATCCTTTTAGTGTGCGTGCAAAATAAGTGTTCTTTATCTCTGAAAGGTTGTCATTAGTCTGGGTAAGAAGTGTTTCATGTGTTATTTCATCATCATTCATCTCCTCCATCAAGTCATTGAATCTATCAAAAAATGATTGAAGGTCTGTTATAGGCTCCATGACATAAATGTATGGTTGGTTCTTGCTTAAAGATTTCAGGACATCGCTCGGAACACGATAAGAAAGGCAGTTGCGTGAACGGGAAGCGCGTAAATAATGTTTTTCTTCAAGCGCATCAATTTCGGATGAGAGCCTTAACATTTTTGTGGTGCGGCATCCTATATATGATGCAATCTCTGACATGCGAATAGAATTGTCCTCGCTTCTGTCTACAAATAAAGCCAATAAAACGGTCTGTAATGGGGATAACTTCAATTTTTGCGAAGCATACTTTATATAAGTCGATGCCTTATGGTAGAAATCAGAAGTAAAATTGGAATCTTTAGCCAAATCAACTATATACTCGAATGCTTCAAGTATATTTTTAACACGAACCTTTTTTACTATTTCTTTTTGCGATACTTCACAAAACTCTGTTTCCTTGATATCGAAATGCTCTTTCATTTGTGTGACCTCTTTTAGTATTTCGGTACAAAGATATGTTTATGGTGTATCATTTGATGATACAGGATGTAAAAACAATAAATATAAAGTTGAAACTTGTTGGAGATTTTGTGTATTTGTATCCAAATTAATTTTACACTTTGTTCACAATGACTCTTGCCTCGGCATAAAACTTGGTTCTGCGTTCTGCTTAATCGTTTATTTCTATTAGGTTAGGACTATTCAGGTTAGTATAATCGACATTCATGATAGCGCCATTGGAAAATGTTGTGGAATCAATCTTTACTATTCCGTTTTGGGAATGTATATGACCGAAAAGATGTAAACAAGGATTTACTGCTGATATACGAGAGAAAAGTTCTTCCGAACCATAATGGATATTGTCGTCATAATCTAGGATGCCATATGTAGGAGTATGTGTTATTAGTACATCCGTATCAGTCGGTATTTGTTCATAATTCCGATTTTGACGTTCTGTAATACAATCCTCCATAAACATCGGAACACCATAAAAATAAATGCCGTTCAGCTCTATGCCTGAGTTGCATAAATAATGTACATTGGTATCAAGCCCATCTATATTTGCTTCATACAAACAATTATCATGATTACCGCAAATAAATATCTTGTGCCGATAATCAAGGTCGCAAAACCAATTCAGGAAATCAATTGCCTCCTGCTCGCTGCCGTTCATGGTAAAATCGCCCGAATGCACCAATATATCTGCATCAGGTAAATCATGAAGTTTGTGGTGACAACCGTGAGTATCTGAAATATGTAGTATTTTATTTATCATAGTAACGTATTTTCAAATAATTATATAATTCCGGACACCTCTTTTTATTGGACTCATCAACTCTTGCGGATCAATTATGATATACTTTAATTGCTCCTCTAATATGTTCCGGTTCATTAAGATATGAATTATCACTTATAGCCTCAAAAGCAATATATGATATGTCCGCATCGCATGGCACGGGAAGAACTTTTGTAAACTCAACCCACTCCAACCCGTTAATCAGTTCCAGTACTTCAGTCGGCTTTTGTCGTAAGAACATCAAATGGTTCAAACAGGCTATTGGGAAAGACACTGTATGCCCAGTAGGATAATCGGGATTGTCTCCCCACCATTCAATATCGTTTTCTTTGAAGTATTTTAAAACTTCGTTCCGAATAGGTTCATATAGATTGTTAATCCCATCTTCTAAAACAAAATTATATCGCTTTTTATCCTTTCCAAAATATCCGTAGTCTTTGTCATTGCTAAAAAACTTATCCTTGATAAGTTCTATATGATGTTTTTTTCTTGTGACCTATACATTAATTTTACATTATACTTTTCCATAATCCATGTATTTAATTAGTACAATTTCTTTCAGATGGAGTTCTTGCACTTCTTCATCAGATAATTTATTCAAGCTATAAAATTATCGCATTAGTGTCTCATTTTTTGATACAACTGATATAAAACAGCAAATAATAATGCAATCCAACAAATTATCAGTCTTGTATCGCAATATGATACAAGTCAGTAGTACCTTTGTTCCTATATTATCAAAACAGAGTAGATATGAAGACAATAGAAGGACATAATGTGAAAATCTTCACGGATATGATTGATGAAAATGCCATAGGGCAAATCAAGCAACTTTTATCCATAAATGTCTTTGCTGACAAAAAGATCAGGATTATGCCTGACATACATGCCGGTGCCGGTTGTGTAATCGGTTTTACCGGAAACCTTGGCGAAAAAGTGATTCCAAATATAGTAGGAGTTGATATAGGCTGCGGAATGAGGGTATTAAACCTTGGGAATGTTAATGATATTGATTATCACGGATTGCATGAACATATCCGGACAAATGTTCCTTCCGGTAAAATTGTCAGGGAAGATAAGTTCGGCTTCAAACCGCTTATTGGAGAAGAAATGGAAATATACCGTGAAGCAAAAGAACTGATAAAGGGACTTTATTGTTATCGTGAATTGAAAGATACCGGTCGTATTCAAAAGTCTATCGGAACACTCGGTGGCGGCAATCATTTTATCGAGCTGGATAAAGATGATATAGGAAATGTCTATCTCGTGATTCACACCGGGTCACGTAATCTTGGTTTGCAGGTGGCGAACATTTATCAAGTGAAAGCTATAAAATACCTGACAGACGGTGCCGATGATTTGGAATTGCGAATCAGAAAAATAATTGAAGAATACAAGGCTGTCGGTAGAAAAAATGAACTTCAAAATATCATAAAGAAAATGCGTAAAGAGCAACAACACACCGAGCCTGCTCTTCCCGCTGAACTTTGTTATGTGGAAGGTGAAACACGGGAACACTATCTTCACGATATGCGCATCTGTCAGCAGTGGGCAGTATTGAACCGCAAACTGATCTCCATTTTATTACTCAGATTTTTCAATGGAGTTGAGATAAAGAGTGAATTTGAATCAGTCCACAATTATATATCGGATGACAATATGATTCGCAAAGGTGCAATTTCTGCAGCAAAAGGAGAACTATGCATTATTCCGCTGAATATGAGGGACGGCACTCTGATTTGCATCGGTAAGGGTAATACTGATTGGAACTGTTCGGCTCCACATGGTGCAGGTAGAATACTTAGCCGCAGTCAAGCATACGAACAAATCACCATGGAAGATTTTGAATCCTCTATGAATGGGATTTACTCCGAATCCATAAATGAATTTACCCGGGATGAAGCACCTATGGTTTATAAGCCTGCTAAAGCAATCATTGATAATATCGGAGAAACCGTTATTATTGAAACTATTATTCGACCGATTTTCAATTTCAAGGCTATGTGACAATAATAGATTGTGATGTATCAATCAATGCGACAAGTTTTTCATAACTTTGCAGCAACTAACAATGTAATTATGATTCAACTGCAAAAATACACATGGCTGATAGATACTATTCGGCGGGCCGGTAAGATTTCACTTGAAGAGATTTCTGACCGTTGGGAACGCAACAAAGATTTGAGTGATTACAAACCTTTGAGTCGTGCCACATTCAATCGTTGGAAAGATGCCATTTTCAGCCAGTTTGGTATTATCATTTCTTGCCAAAGGGCTGGAGGATACCTATATTATATAGAAAATCCTGAGGATATAGACGAAGACGAACTCAAGAAATGGATGCTTGATTCATTTGCTGTAAGTAACTTGATCAGCGAGAACCTTTCATTGAAAGACAGGATTGTTGTCAATCAAATTCCGTCTGCCCGTGAGTACTTGGCAACTCTGCTTGAAGCAATGAAAGAAAATCGTGTTGTTTCAATAACTTATTGTGCATTCAATAAAGCAAAAAATTATACATTTCCCATTGAACCGTATTGTGTTAAATTATTCGAGAATCGCTGGTATGTATTGGCACATAATGTTGCATACAATGACATCAGGATATACGGTCTTGACCGCATAGAAAAATTAACAATTACGGATGAAAGGTTCTGTCTGCCGAAAGATTTTTCTGCTGCCGAGTATTTTTCTTCCTATTATGGAGTTGTAACAGGTTATGACTTAAAACCAGAGCGAATTGTCATTCGGGCATATCGTGATCATATTCCATATTTAAAATCCCTTCCGCTTCATCATAGCCAAAGAGTATTGGAAGATAATGGGGAGTATGCGGATTTTGAATTATTTCTTGCTCCGACATACGACTTCGTTATGAGATTGCTTCATGTAGGGGCTATGATAGAAGTTATTTCTCCAACTTCACTCAGGAAAACAATGAAAGGATGGATTTCTGATATGTATAATTTGTATAAAAACGATTAATCATGCAGGATTTTGCAGCTATAGATTTTGAAACTGCCAACGGACGGCGTTCCAGCATATGTAGTGTAGGCTTAGTGATAGTGCGAGGAGGTGAAATTGTTGACAGATTTTACAGTCTAATCAAACCGTCACCAAACTACTACACATATTGGACTACTGAAGTACATGGATTTGCACGTCAAAGTATTGATAATCAGCTCGCTTTTCCAGAAGCCTGGGCACAAATCAAAGATAAAATAGCAGGACTTCCGCTTGTCGCCCACAACAGGCCATTTAATGAAAGTTGCCTGAAAGCCGCATTTGAAGAATACGGATTGGAATATCCCAATTATGAGTTTCACTACACCCTCGCAGCATCTCGCAGGAATCTTGATTTCCAGCCACCGACTTCATCTTGCGGCCGCAACTTGCGGTTATAATATGGAGAATCATCACAATGCTCTCGCTGATGCGGAAGCTTGTACATGGATAGCAATGACATTAATAAAATAATTAGTAGTATGGCAGAAAACATTATTGGTCTTAAGTCAGTCAGAGAATTACTTGGGCTAAATTTCTTTATCCCTGATTATCAACGTGGGTATCGTTGGACATCGCAACAAGTCGAGGATTTATTGAATGATATCAAGGATTTCAAATCGAATAATCTTCAGAATTATCAGTTTTATTGTGTACAACCATTAGTTGTACGAAAGATGTCTGATGTTGAAACAAGTGAAAAGAATTTAGGTGAAGGTATATGGTATGAGGTAATAGATGGACAGCAGCGTCTTACTACAATATATCTTATACTTTGTGCATTAAAAGAAGAATTAAATAAAAAGCACTTCCCACAGTTATATTCCCTCAAATATCAACGAAATAATAAGGTTGAGTCTTTTTTTGAAAATCCGCAGATAGATGATTCTGAAATAGATCTTTACCATATCTCCAATGCTTACACAACGATAGAAGCTTGGTTAGACAAATATTGGGATTTTGACACAAAATTATTAGAAACACTTATAAGTTGTGATATAGATGAAGATGGGCGTGACAAAGCAAACAATGTGCGTTTCATTTGGTATGAATCTGTTGATGAAAATCCAATCAAAGTATTCACCCGTCTTAATATCGGTAAAATATCATTAACAAATGCAGAGCTGATAAAGGCGATGATATTAAATCGACATAATTTTGCAAAGAAAAGTATCAGCGAAATAGCCTTACGGCAACAAGAAATAGCAAGTGAATGGGATACTATAGAATACCAACTTCAAAAAGATGAATTTTGGCTCTTTTTGAATAAGCCTGGGTATGAAAATCCAACCCGAATAGATTATATATTCAATCTCATGTGTGAAAACAACATATTGCATCTTAGAGAAGAAATATATAAACAAATTGGGAATGACAAAGACCGTACTTTTCGCTATTTCTATGAATACTTCAAATTAAAGAATAGTGATGTGACTACATGCTGGGGGAAAGTCAAGAAATATTTCAATACATTCAAAGAGTGGTATGATGATGTGTATCTTTATCATTATATAGGATTCTTGATTTCTCAAGGTAGTGATGATGCTTATACATTGAGTAAAAAATGGGATAATTCTTCAACAAAGACTTCATTTATAGATTATTTGAAGAATCAAATCTCAGACATTGTAACAAAGAAACCTCTTTGTTATCAATACGATGAGGAGGGTAAAGACAAAAGAGCATGTCATCCAATCTTGTTGTTCCATAATATACAAACAGTCATCAATAGTAATATAGCACAAAAAGAAAACGACAAATACAAATTAGCAGTATTCTATAAATTCCCATTTCATTTGTACAAATTGGAAGGATGGGATGTGGAACACATTAATTCAAATACTACAAATCCAGAGGAAGACTCTGCTACTCGTAAAGAATGGCTAACGAATATCTATCTAAGCCTTCCAACTGAAAGTCAAGATAAAATCAAAGAATACTTCACAATAACCAATGAGCAAAAGAAAGAAACAATATATTCCGAGATAAAGTCTTTAATACCATCAATCAACGATTGGTCGCAGGAGGAAAAGAATCAAATATGGAACTATACTCTATTGGATTCTTCAACCAATCGTGGCTATGGAAATGCTATATTTTCTGCAAAACGCCGCATAATTATAGGAAAGGATAAAGGTGAATTATTGAAAATACCTAAAATCACAGCTGAAGGGCTTGTCATGGTTGATGCCAATAAAGGTAAATCCTCTTTTGTGCCTCCATGTACCAAGAATATCTTCCTCAAATACTATTCTCCTTCCGTAAGTGAGAGTAATTATTGGACAATTTCTGATGCGAAATATTATCTGGCGGATATTGCACATTGTATACAGCAATTAAGTAAACCTACAACAATAGAAAAAGAAAATCATGGCGACAAATAAAATTACATTTTGGCAACTACTACAGAATAATAGTATAGAAATACCTATAGTACAACGAGATTATGCACAAGGAAGAGCAGGAAAAGAATACCTTCGCAAAAATTTCCTTACGAGTTTAAAACAAGCTTTAGACGGAGAAACTCTAAAACTGGATTTTGTGTATGGCTCAGTTGAAAACAATACTCTCCAACCTTTGGATGGTCAGCAGCGTCTTACCACATTATGGTTACTCCATTGGTATATAGCCTTGTTTGCAGGCAAATATGAAGAAACTTTTAATATTCTTTCCAAATTTTCATACGAGACTCGAATATCTTCCCGAGAATTTATACAAAACCTTTGCAATCCTGAAAATTTTACAAGCTTCGATAAAAAGGATGTTGTAAAATTTATCAAGGATGCGACTTGGTATTATTCTGCATGGAATCAAGACCCTACCATATCTTCAATGCTGCGAATGATTAAAGGAACAAACATTGAAAATAAGAGCGGAGAAGATATTATTGACGGATTGGAGGAATTGTTTTCCAATACAGGAAAAGATGTTTTTGAAAAATATTGGGAACGTCTTACGGCAACTGACGCAATAGCCTTCTATCAACAACCACTTGAAGATTTTGGACTATCTGACGACCTTTATGTTAAAATGAATGCTCGTGGTAAACAATTGACTTCTTTTGAAAATCTTAAGGCAGACCTCATCGGCTATCTTCGAGAACAAGAAAGGGAGTCTGAACAAGATGAAATTTTAAATAAGAGATGGAAAAATTTGCTTGATATCAGGAACGGAATACCTATCAAGATTGACACGGAATGGAATCAACTTTTTTGGAACAATCGCTCAGAAAACCATAAAATAGATGAAATATTCTTTGCCTTTGTCAATAGATTCTTTTGGAATGAGTTGTTTACGGCTAAGGATGACAATGGGAATTATATTTTGGCATTATCATCTACGTTGAAAAATCCTTCATACGAGTATTTTAATTCCGATGACTTAGATAAATTAAATAAATATACAGGTTTTGACCCATATAAATATTATATGGATTCTATCCCTGTAGCATTTTTTGAAAAACTAAAAATCATTCTTGATAATTATTCTTCATTTCAAGGTACTATTCCATCACCAAGATGGATGAAAGGATTCGATTTCATACCTACTTATAGGGGTAATAAAAATGGCAAGAATGAGAAAAAAGAAATCTTAGGCATTAATCAACTGCAAAGAATCGTTTTCTTTGCTGTATGTAAGTATTTCAGTGAAGGAGTTCCCAACCAACAGTCATTGAACAGATGGATGCGAGTCGTTTATAATTTAATTTCAGGAACCGACAGGGCAGGTAGCCCGGAGATTCGTGATGTTGAGACTGTGAGAAAAGCCATATCATACCTTGATACCATTGACAGTCACAATGCAATTAGCAGTTTGGCATTCAAGAAAATGGATGTCGCAGAAGGTGGAGAGTCGTCCACTTCCGTATTAACCCGCAGATGGAATGAAGAAATAGCCAAAGCTATCCAAATAGATAATAATTCAGATTGGGAAAATCGAATTATAGAAGCAGAAGATTATTCTTTCTTTCACGGTTCAATACGTTTTCTGTTTCAAGATGAAGAAGGAAAAACCGATTGGACGATGTTCGATGAAAAGTGGAATGCCGTACAACGCTTCTTTGCAAGAAACGAAAATCAGAACAGCGTAATGAATGAGGACTATCATAATACAGAATTGCTTAAAACACTATTCAGCCGATTTACTACAGAAAATTTTTGGGGGAATTTATGGTGGCATTACCGTACATTCAATAATAAAGCGAATACTTGGATGTATTACCTTCTTTCACCTGACCTGTGTTCTCCGATTCATTATTTATTGCTTGGGTGTCCACGTAGTACTCAATGGCGGCAAAGTTCTCAAGACGATTTTGCAAAACACACATTGTTTCTTCTTACCCATACCCAACTGCTTGATTATGTCAGAAAAAAAATGAGTAATTCGTGGATTAGAGACTATTCGAAGCATAAAGCAATTTACCCAAGCTCTACAGGTGTTTTCTTGAATGCATTTGTTAGAGATAAGTTTCTGCTAAATTCGGATGGCATCCAAGTCGATGACTCCGCAAAAATCCCCGGTACTCCTTTATTATATGGCTGGAATATTAATTTTCGCTATAAACAGCATAATTTTCAATGGTATCGAACAGATTATGTATATCTGATGGACTCCAATGATGGTAATGTTTATGTGGAAAACAATGTTGAAGGAATGACAGAGGAAGAAAAATACTTTTGTTTTAAATGTGCTGATTGCATGTCAAAAGAAGCTATCCTCTCTCGGTTAGACGAACTAATTCTTAGACATAAAACATGTCCATTTAAAGCTGAATCCAATGAAGAGCTATCGGTTTAGACTTCTTTCAAAAGCAAACAAAAGGTAAGATAATTGATGCCGTAAATCTACAATTCAAGGATTATACGGCATTATTTTTTTATACATATCGACTTTTTCATATCTACTCAAATAGTCATTTCTACCCTTGTCCCTACAAATTGTTGCATATAGTATTTTTTATTGCTACTATTTTGTTACTTACGACAACACATATCATTATATATCATTGTAAATAAGTACTGTATGTAATGTTTTTATCTTGGAGGGAATAATCGGGAAAAGCCAATCATTACTAAAATATTGGCGTTCTTCCCGTCCTCTGGATTTCGTGTCAAAATCGGGACTTAACCCTACCGTGTTTCACCTGCAATAAGCATTATATAAATTAATACTCCACGTGGAAGTCCCGTGTCGGCGACGGCGATGAAAATTGAATTCCAAATCCAACCGATGATAATCGGGAGTCTTCACGTTATTGCGTTTTTCAATATGAAATATAACATCCATTTGCCCGTCCCCTTTTTCTCTAGGCAAGGCAACCGGACTATCATATCTTTCTAATGGTTGTGTCGTATAGAATCCGTTATTAAAAGTCCAAGTCGCACTGATATTCTTGTAGATTACCTTCCTTCAAGCGTATGTCCATGATCCCGGCTATTCCTTCCATGCCTACCCGCACTCCGGGAAATAGTTGAACCGCCTTCAGGAGGTCACTTTCTCCTAAAAGTTTTGGGATTATAGTTGCAGTAAAGATCGGGAATTCCACTTGTCCCGGTTGCGAGTTCTTTACCCATCCGGGAATATAGGGTTGAACCACAACAATTTCATCCAAGTTTAACATGGGTGTAATTCGACATGAAGCACAGTATCCGATTTCAAATAGAATTGACATGAAGCACTTTGATACCCCACGTAGGAATAATTTAAACAAACCTCTCCTTCCGGTACGATTAACGTGTAGAACCCGTAATTATTGGTGGCAGTACCGATATGTAACCGGGAATCATAAACGGAGGCTCCAATCAGTCTTTCCCGAGATTCTTTGTCATATATTCTTCCATAAACAATGAAAAAACGTTTCCCTTGTTTTAAAATGATATATCTTCCTAACTTCTCCCAAGAGATATTTGATGATTTAAATAAAAGATTTAATACCTGTTCAAGATTAGCCTGTTTTATAGATATTTTCTTTGATGACAATTTATCCACCTGCATAAGGAGGAATTAGGGGAAGGCGTGAGTTAATTTTCAGGCAAAAGAGCGATTATTTAAAAATACGCACCCTTTCTTCTATCGGGTTAAACTCTTTGGTCCCGG
>OLIS01001180.1_pt1 | contig 19174 bp, 12 predicted proteins | sample 1601351 | NCBI WGS metagenome assembly OLIS01 (sample SAMEA2452122, study PRJEB22498) | human gut metagenome | biome: human feces; feature: human gut; material: feces | place: Australia | collected 2012
CCCACCGTCTTGCAGTCATTTTTGTCGTATGCGGTGGATCATACGCCATAGGGACCTAGAGAAATCTGTCGGAGCAACAGACTTTTCTGCTCCCCTATACTGTGATATCCTCCTCCCGTGCTTGTGCCGTGTGGCAGCGTGCAGGTTGTGTAGGTTGCGTGTAGGTAAATTTGGCAATATCTTACACTAACGAAAGTATTGATAGCCAATGAGTTATGACGTGTTAGTGTAAGATGTAAGATGTTTGGTGTGTAAGTTATTGTAGTATGGTAAAAGCACCAAGTGCAACTTTTTTTCTTGCGCCTTTTAGCGTAAACATGCGAACGGACGCAAGCACCAAACGCTAGCACCAAACGCTAGCACTAATGGGGGCGACGCGTCCCGCGTCGGTTTTTTCAGCAGCCTCGCTCTCGTCAGAAAAAAGGGTTGTTCGCCCTTGTGCCGCTTACCGCGGGGGACATAAGGACATAAGCTACATAAGTGACATAAGACTGGCGCCGTGTTTTTTACATAAGCTGAGGCAGAGTTGGTCGCCCTGCCTGCAAGATACCAATTTAACAGACACTATTACACCACATAAACTGCGTTATCCACCACTTATCAAGTATTTTTTACCACTTAAGCATAGTACCCCATTATTTGCCATAAAATATTTGTTTTCTGTTAAATAATGCGTTAACTTTGTAGTCGAATCAGTTCATAAGATTCGCCAAAATATACGAAAGAAGAACGTTTTCGAGCATCATCTTCGACTATCAAACTTCGCAACTTTGACTACTGTCCAGAAGAAAATACTCATCAAACGTTCACGTCAGGGTGTATACCCTAGTTTGCACAGCCCTTATTGTATTCATACATTGAGGGAGGTGCAAACCATATTTGTATACATCTACCTTATATAGTTATTGACGTGGGCAAACTGAGTGACACTATCTTGGACATAGGCATTGCGAAGGCCTGATAGTTGGATAGAGCGGCACGAGGTTTCCCACGTCCTTTTTTTGTCACTTCTTTGGATTATTGTTTGTAATCCAATGGTATCACACATTACGAAAATAACAAACGAAAACAGATGAACAAGCTAAGTGTAATCTGCGTTGCGGCATTAGCCCTGAACTGTACGTATTCCTGCCAAAACAAAAGCAGGAGCGATAACAATGTGGGCAGCCCTGACTCAGTACGCAGTGAACTCGCTGCTAAAAGTGAAGAACTTGATTGCTTGAATGGTACGATAGGCGAGATAGCTTCGAGCCTCGACAGCATTGCTGCTAAAGAGCAAATACTTTACAACAGCGGCAAGAGTGAAGGCGGAGCTGTTACCCGCCAGCAAATTATCAACAACTTGAATGCCCTGGCAGAGATTGTTGCACGCCAACGCAGCCGCATGAACCAGTTGCAAGACTCGTTGTCACATGCAAAATCAAGTGCCGCTTCAATAGCCAAATTGCAGCGTGTGATAGAATTCCTTAACAATCAGTTAGCGGAAAAAGACCGTTTGATACAAAGTTTGCGAGCCGATGTCAACAATAAGAATAAAGACATCACGCAACTACGAGCCAGTTTGACAGCAATGCGCACAAAAACCGAAAAGGTCGAAAAACGTGCAGAGGTGCTCACTCAGGCTGTGGCCACCCAAGATGAGGTGATGAATGAATGCTATGTGCGCATAGGTACGCGTAAGCAACTGCAACAGGCGGGATTATTGAAAGGCGGATTTTTGAAGAAACGACGTGTTGACTATCAAGCCGTAGATAAAAGTAAATTCCAAAGTGTTGATATCCGACGTTTCAGGGAAGTGACACTCAAGTCGTCAAATCCCAAGATTCTTACACCATTACCCAATAATCGCTCATATCATTTTGAGGAAAATGGCGATGGCACTTGCGTATTGGTAATAACTAATCCAACCATATTTTGGAGTGTGAGCAATTTCTTGATTATCCAACTTTAATACACATATTTGCTATGATACGTAAATTACTTCTTACTGTTGTGTTCGGCACATTGTCTGCAATAGCAATGGCACAAACTATTACTACTCACGTGGTTCAGCGTGGTGAGACTGCCGAGAGTATAGCAACCCTTTACAGCATTACTACCGAACAGCTATTTAAGGCTAATCCTGGAGCCGAAGATTTGTTCTATGTGGGGCTTAAGCTCAATATCCCCGAGAAAAAGGTGGCACAGAAACAGCCAACAGCAACAACCGTAGTTTCTATTCAGACAGACAGTGCTTCTAACACTTCAAAAAATGCCGTCGTTCAATCATCTAACAACCCAATGCTTCAATCGACAAAAACGTCAAAGCGAGAGAAGAGCAACTTGAATATAAAGGCAATAGCCGGTGTAACATTCGGAACATGGGTCGGCAAGGATTTCAAAGACGGGAAAGTTACAGATGAGAATGGATATAGTACAGAAACAAAGAATAAAGCAAACTATCAATTTCACATTGGAGCTATTACAGACTATTATTTTACAAAAAACTTATATACCGGTTTAGGAATTGTATTTAATAAGACTGGATATAAACAGAGTGCCTTTGCTACCTCAGGACAATATTGGGTAGACGAAGGGAGCAACTATGATATGTCTGAAAATGTAACGATGTCAGTGAGCAAATTAGATATTCCTATCCATATCGGTGGAACGTATAACATTTCACAGGATAGTCGTTTGTTTATTGAAGTTGGTCCTTACCTGTCTTTTGCGCTAAATGGCAGCAAGAAAAGAAAGGGTGAGCACACATACTACGAAGATGGTCATTCAAGTTCTACTGAACATATTAGCGAAAAAGAAAAACTTGACGAAGGATCGTTGAAGGATTATAATAAGTTTGGATATGGATTATCTGTAACAGCAGGTATTTCGTTTAAGCATTTTATACTTCAATGTACATATCAAAGAGAATTAAATAAAACAATAAAGAAGAAAAAAGAGTATGAGCAAAATATCCTTCTGTCTCTTGGCTACGAATTCTAAACTTTTATTAGTGTTGCTTATAGCATCATTTGTTTATTTGCAAAGTTACGCCCAAGACCTCGTCATTATGCGTGACGGCACAATTAAGCAAGTGCGCATTGTGCAAACAAGTTTGGACCGCACATTGGTGATAGAGGGTAACGGACGACATACCAATGAGGCATATCTCGAAAATCACGACATCTACATGCTCAAGTTTCGCACACGAGGCAATGTGGTGTTCAACGAACATGGCGAGCGCATTCTCAGCACGTCACAATCGCAGAAATTTGCAAAAGATGCGTCAGTCGTATATTACCGCAATGGGCGCGAAGTAGAGGCCTATAACCTAAGAATGGACCAACACGTAGTGTATTACGAAACAGACAAAAAAGGCCGGGGACAAAGCGTGTCTGAACCGCGATCGGACATTTTTATGGTATGCTATCCTGATGGTACACGCGACATATTGGTGGATCTTCAAAACTCTAACTGGCTCTGGCGTCAACCACTGACAGAAACACCGCCTGTATCTGTGCCAGTACAGCAACCTGAAACTGAGGATAAAGAAGAAGAAACATCAGATACGCCCACTACCAACCAACGGGTTACCATTATAACGCGCACAGGTGGCAAGCTGCATGTGTGGCTGGTGAGTGAGGGAAAGCAAATGATTTCGTATAAAAAAGATAACTCTGCAAAAGCACCTGTTTTCAAAATGAGTCGCAGCCGTATTAAGGCAATTAAACGTAACTAAAATGCAAGTGGCTTATGATACCAATGCTCAGACTTATGACATTATGCTCGTCTCTGTTAATAACTATTTTGCCCGCAGCTGCTCAAGTGGGCAATGAGCCATATACGGGAACAGATACTGTAGCGTCAGATATTTATCTGGTGGGGCGTGGCGAAACGCTCGAAGATGTGGCACGTGCCTATCAACTCTCCACAGAGCAGTTGTTGGCTATGAATCCCGACTTCGAGGTATTCTACACGGGTATGAAGTTGTGTGTGCCAAGGCGGCAGTTGGTACAAAGCAGCAGCTTAACTAACGCTTCAAGTTCTACTGCGCTGAACTCAGCCTATGAAGATGCCTGCATCGAAGCCAAAAGATACTTTGACAAGGGCGATTATCGTAGGGCACAGAAAATCTACGGAAATCTGTTGAAAGAGTACGCTGACGCTTTGCCATGTGCTGATGCACGTTACATGTATGCATTGTGCTCATATCGCCGTCAACGTTGGAAGTCTGCTATTAAAGACCTTGCCGAGGCAGCAGCAGACCCCGCCAGCACAGACTCTGCGCGCGACCTCTGTCGCACCCTACTGTCTAAAGCGCGAGAGTACCGTGAGCAGCAATTAGCCGAAAGGGCTGAAAATTGGGGGAATTTCTTATCCTCACTTGCAACGGTAGGAGCACAGGTGGCCTCAGCTGCCATGTCTAATTCGTACAGTGTACCACAAAATAACATGGGAGGTATCGGACAATCGTTAGGCAGCATGAGCAATGCAGAGTTTAATGCCTATGTTAACAACTCCTTGCAAGCTATTGCTCAACAAACGGTTATACAGACTCAGCAGCAAATGGCTGCAGAAGAAAGACAATTCAAAATTGGTTATGCTGCAACTTATAGGCAGCTATACGGCAAATCTCCAACAGACGACGAGCTACAAGCAGCATACAACGATTATATGCAGTCAAAAGCAAACGGATATAATGCAAAGCGTATAGCAGATGCTGAGAATAGTAGCAGTAACACACCTCGTCAAAGGACTACTGAAAGCGTGCAATGTAAGCAATGCTTTGATACACACACTTGCAGAATCTGCAATGGTTCAGGCTGGCAAGATGCCGGACTTGGCGACCCGCATAATCATGGTGGAGGCATCGGTAAAATAAAATGCGGAAATTGCAAAGGAACTGGTGTCTGCCCAAGTTGTAAGTAATATTGTTTATATCTCAAAAATTAAAGTTACGTTCGACGCGAACAAAAACACTTCGTATATGAAAAGAATATTGACAATTTTAATCACACAATTCTTTATTTTTACGTTAGCATTCGCCCAGTATTCAATTAAAGTAGGAAATTCTGAGTTCCTATCTGTTGACCCCCCAAAAGGGACAATGCGCAGTGCAACATGGCAAATTGATGGTGAGGGAATTACACTCACTGATAGATCTGAAGTTGGAGCAATTGTTAAGGTTACTCATTATTTTACCGAAGCAGCTTATGTTACATGTAACTATGTCTTTGAATACATGGGTACATATGACCATAACATGCATGCCAGTACAGGGACAAAGACATTTAGAATCACCTGTATACCAGGAAGTGCAAAACTCAACAAAACAGAAATGTCAATGAAAATTGGGCAAACGCAAACATTGAGGTGTACTCAAAGCAATGCTTACGGAACTCCGACGTGGGAATCGAGCAATGAAGATGTCGTAACTGTTGACAAAAACGGGAAAGTAAAAGCTATCGGTCCGGGCCATGCTGTCATCAAGTGTGACCCAATTATCGCTGCCCCATTGTTGTGTGACGTACAGGTTGAAAGAATCTTTCCGACAGGAATAACTCTATCTCCAAACCCATTGTCTGTTAGAAATGGTGATACAGGCTTTATTAAAGCAGAACTAAGTCCCCAAGGAGCTACCGCACAGTTGACATGGTTCTCATCAGACGAAAGCGTTGCAACGGTTTCTGCTGGCAATGTTAAAGGAAAGAAAGCGGGGACTGCTGTCATTAGCGTAAAAACAGATAATGACCTCGTTGCCAGTGCGAATGTCGTTATTGAAAAAATACCGCTTAAGCTGATTTGCAGTTCTGTAACAGATAGTGTTTTGGAGAAAGGCACAGAAATTGAGCTTAAAGCTGATCAACCGAATGCCGAAATTTATTACACATTAGATGGCAGTACACCATCGACATTGTCGAACCTATATAGAGGTCCTATAAAAATAGAAAACACATGTGTGCTTAAAGCCATGGCTGTAATGGAAGGCTATTTGCCAAGTGACATTTTAACAAAGGATTTTTATGTAACATCATTGACAGTGTTGTCAACATTTCCCAATAAAAATGCAGTAGACATCCAAACGTCTATTTTACCTGTTGTAAAGTTTAGTAGTGAAATCAAAAAGGGCAAAGAATTCGAGAATATTAGACTCCTTCGAGAAATATCATCATCACAAAAAGATACCGTTGAAGCTACATTTGGCATATTTCGGAACCAATTGTATGCTGAACCTCAAATTGATTTACACCCCAATCAAAAGTATATTTTTTCTATCCCTACGGAAGCTGTAACGAGTGTAAATGACGAATGTAATAAAGAATACATATTGCCGTTTACTACCAAGTCATTTAGATTTGACAATATAATAAGCAATAATCAACAACATTTTGGCGTTTGTGAAGATGGTTCTGTCTGGGCCTGGGGATATAATAAAAACGGTGAATTAGGACTTGGTTACTCAAGTAGCGATATAATCACTCAACCCACTCTAAGCGACTTGCATTATTTGAAGAAATACGATTCTTCTACAGATAAGAGTGAAGGCTATTCATTGGCTCTTTGCGGCAATGGGGACTTGTGGGTATGGCGCGGTTGTTATCCAAGAATCAAAAAGCCAGAATTACTAATGCAGAATGTAACGGATTTCGCTGTAGGTAAAAAACATTGTCTCATCTTGCAGGCCGACGGATCATTGTGGGGCGTAGGTCAGAATGAAGACGGACAATTAGGAGTCAAACTTTCAGGAAACAGAACGCAAATTCCTACACTAATTACGGAAAACGTCAAACAGGTTTACTCGAATAGCACCTCCTCATATATAATTAAAAGTGATAACAGTTTATGGGCCTTTGGAAAAGCTTCACCTTTGGGGTTTGGATCATCATCATTGGAACAAGAATCTACTCCCCGTTTACTCATGAACGATGTAGACACTTTGATTATTAATTCAGGTAACAAGTTAGCCATCAAAACAAATGGAGATCTCTATTTTTGGGGCGATATGAGAATTGGCAAAGAAAAGCCTTATTTTCTCAGGAAAAATGCTCCCACCAAATGGATCGAAAATGTTAGAACTGCAAGTATAGATTATAATTGCGGATACGCCATTGATAAAAACGATGATTTATGGATGTGGGGTAACAATCGTGAAGGTGTGATGGGTACAGGCTATACAACAGAAAGTGGCATTCTGGAACCAATAAAGGTAACAGAGCAAGTAGCTAAGGCCTATGTAGATATATTTAATGGTGTTATACTTAAAAAGGACGGAACCCTATGGTTAGCAGGAAATAATAAATACGCGCAAATTGGTAATGGAACGATATATAGACAAAACACATATAACCAAGTGCTTGAAGATGTATTAGACTTTACCATATACAATCATTCACTAACAGCTCTAAAAGCAGATAGTTCGCTATGGAAATGGGGCATGAACAGGGCTGGTGAAATTGATTCAAGCAAAAAAGACATTAGGAATCCTCAGAAAGTATTGGACAATATTTCAAAAATCATATCCCCCTCGTATGTGTTTCAAAAGAATGGTTGCCTATGGCAATATGGCACAACAGATAATCCTGTAGATGCTCCAATGTTGTTGCAATCAGCTGCAAAGAATGTCGTCTCAATCAAATATGCTCCAATATTTGATGAATATTACGGCTCATTTTATATAGGCGAAAAATTCCCCTATAATCTACAATTCACGCCCTTTGATGCAGACATAAGAAATGTTAAGTTTGAAACCTATTCAGGGAATATAAGCATCTCGCCAAAAGGCGTCCTCACTGCAGAAAAGAGTGGTACAGATCTTGTGATTGTAACAGCCACAGATTGGGCTGGTGAACAATATACACTTATGGATCGGGTTGAAATAAAAGACATGGTTAATATTAACGAAACCATTAAGCCCAATAATGAAACATTTAAGGTTATAGCAGAAGACGGAATGATTAAAGTAAAATCGGATACGCAGCAAGACATTATGCTCTATTCTATAAACGGAAACTTGTTGGAAGAGGTAAAACATTCTAACAATGCCACATTCAACGGGTTATTAAAAGGAGTGTATATTGTAAAGGTTGCGGGATTTAGCAAAAAGATTATTCTATAGTCTATTGAGACTAATTGACACAATAACTGAAGTTCGGTACAAAGAATCTCGATTAGGGGCTTTGTACCGAACTATACTTTATTGCAAGTTATAAACAACATCCCCCCACTTTGTCAACCCGCTCGTTTGCGCAATCCAAATTAGTTTTCTAACTTTGTCGCTCTAAGTAATAAGCCATTAAAACAGCAACGGAAATGAAAAAGACCATTATACTCGTGTCTGCCGCATTGACCATGGCGGCCTTTGTGCCAGTTCAAGGACATCAATCTGCCACCCGCACCCAAGTGGCCGAAGAGCCCGATACCGCCGTGGTAGACACCGACATGTATGTTGAAGATGACGATTGGGCCGGTACGGCCGATGCCGACAGCATGGTTGCAGACAGCGCAGATGTTGACAGCGACAACACCGAGAACTTTTGCGACTACAACGACGAGTTGTTGGCCGACTTCAGCAGCAAAAATGCCAATTACAACCTGCAAAACTCACAAGATGCCAATGCTGGCATTTCATTCGACGCCACACTGTTTGTGCCGGGCAACGACGATAAGGTTGAGGTAAAAAAGGGCGGTGGTTACAGTCTGATGGCAAGTCGTGTGCTGTCGGCCATGATTGACTCTGCCGCTGCAAGCAAATGGGAGGTGGCCAAGCTCGACAAAATGCTCGAGGCCAAGTGGAACGCTGTTAAGCGCGGCTACACCGACGACCAGAATGAAATGAAAAAGATGGCCGCACAGGAGGGCTTTGAATATAACCCCCAAAACTACTCATTCCGCACCACCATCACGCCCGTGTGGCAATGGAAGGACAAAGGCGTAACCACCTACAGCATTGAGGACGAAGCCTACACCGGCGGCGCACATGGCATGCTCTACCACTACTTTTTGAGCATGAACGAAAAGGCCGACAGCGTAATGGGACTCACCGACATTTTTAAGGAAGAAGCCTTGCCCGAAGTGTTCAAACTCGTGGGCGAGAAGCTCAAAACCGGGCCACAGGCTGCCAACGACGAGGAGGCATGGCCTTCAGTGGCCGAGGTGCTGCCCGCCCCCAATGCCAACGACTATTCGGTGCGCAGCGGACAGATGCAGCAGTACAAAGGCAAGTGGTATCCACGTCCTGCCCTCACCGAGTGCGGCATTGTGTTCACCTATCCCCCCTATGTCAAAAACTGCTATGCTGCAGGCACCATTCACATTGTCATCAATTATGCCGAGGCCAAAGGTTGGCTGAAGTAAGCGTACGTAAACAATACCAGCTTGAAGTGTTCTTGGTTGACGGGGTAACGAGTTGACAAGTCAACCCGTCAGCCAAGAAACGGATATCCACTAATTTAGAGCACTAACTCGATTAGAACGTCATTTTTATGAAACATACAATAGCCACCATGATGATAGCTGCCACATCGGCCCTTGGCGCACAAGCGCAAACTGCCGATAGTTTTAAGTATACCGACGAAAAGTTTGCCGACATACAAATGCTCCGCTACAAGGTAGAGGGCTTTGACAAACTCACGCTCAAAGAAAAGACATTCATCTACTACCTGCAAGAGGCTGCGCTCGATGGACGCGACATTCTGTTCGACCAAAACGGGCGTTACAACCTGCGCATACGCGCCCTGCTCGAGGCCGTCTACACCAACTACAAGGGCGACCATAAGGACGCATTCTACCAGGCACTCTCAGTATACCTCAAGAGGGTGTGGTTCTCGTCGGGCATACACCACCACTATGGTTGTGAGAAGTTCCAGCCCGAATTTACCGACAAGGCCCTGCGCACGGCCATCAACCAGGTGCCGGCCGACAAGCTGCCGCTAATGGGACAGACCATCGACCAAATGTGCGCCGAACTCTTCCCCGTCATGTTCGACCCCACCGTCATGCCCATGCGCGTCAACCAAAAGGACGGCGATGACCTCATCAAGACATCGGCCTGCAACTACTATGCACCAGGCATCACACAGGCCGAGGCCGAAGAGTTCTATGCGCAGCGCAAGCCCACTGCCGACCCGCGTCCCGTGATGATGGGTATGAACAGCCGGTTGGAGCGCAACGAATACGGTATGCTCACCGAGCGCGTGTGGCGTGTGGGCGGCATGTACACAGCAGCCATTGAACGCATAGTCGACAATCTGCTCAAGGCACGTCCCTTTGCCGACACCCCCGCACAGCAAAAGGTTATCGACCTGTTGGTCGAAACCTACCGCACGGGCGACCTCCGCACCTTCGACGACTACTCTATACATTGGCTCAAGGACACCGAAAGCCTTGTCGACTTTACCAACTACTTTACTGAGTCGTACGGCGACCCCCTCGGCATGAAAGCATCGTGGGAGGCCATTGTCAATTTCAAGGACCTTGCCGCCACCGAGCGCACCGAAAAGCTCTCGGCCAACGCCCAATGGTTTGAAGACCACTCGCCCGTAGCCCCCGAGTTCAAGAAGGACAAGGTCAAGGGCATCTCGGCCAAGGTCATAACCGCTGCCATATTGGGTGGCGACCTCTACCCCTCAACAGCCATCGGCATCAACCTGCCCAACTCCGACTGGGTGCGACGCGAATTTGGCTCAAAGAGCGTGACCATAGGCAATCTGACCGACGCCTACAACAAGGCTGCACACGGCAGCGGCATGGACAAGGAGTTTGTCATCGACGAGGCCACCCGCCAGCTTATCAACCAATATGGTGACGCTTGCGACGACCTGCACACCGACCTGCACGAATGCCTTGGCCATGGCAGCGGACGCCTGTTGCCCGGCACCGACCCCGACTCGCTCAAGGCCTACGGCTCAACCATCGAGGAGGCACGTGCCGACTTGTTCGGTCTGTACTATGTGGCCGACCAAAAGTTGGTGGACCTCGGCTTGACACCCAACCTCGAGGCATACAAGAGCCAATACTACACCTACATGATGAACGGCCTCATGACGCAGCTCGTGCGCATCAAGCCAGGCAACAACATTGAGGAGGCGCACATGCGCAACCGCGCCCTCATAGCCCACTGGGCCTACGAGCAAGGCAAAGCCCACAAGGTGGTTGAACTGGTAAAGCAGCATGGCAAAACGTACGTCAAGATAAACGACTATCCCGCCCTGCGTGAACTGTTTGGCAAGTTGCTCGCCGAAATTCAGCGCATCAAGAGCGAGGGCGACTACGAAGGCGCACGCCGTCTGGTTGAGGACTATGGCGTGAAGGTAGACCCCGTGTTGCACAAAGAGGTGCTGACACGCTACGACAAGCTCCACCTCTCACCCTACAAGGGCTTTATCAACCCCGTTTATCACGCCGAGCGCGATGCCCAGGGCAACATTACCAATGTGACACTCGACTACACCGAGCCTTACGACCAGCAAATGCTGCGTTACAGCCGCGACTACGCCACATTGCCCTTGGTCAACGAATAATATGACAGTAAACAAGTTGACAAGTTGACAAGTTGACAAGTTAACGGGTAAGTTTGCCAAGTTAATAAGTTCCTGATTGAAGTTTCGGATTTAGCAAGCGCGGGCTGAAAGCCCAATGGAGCCCATAGCCCAGGGCAAGCGAAGCGACACCCTGGGATTTCCGCATAGTAGAGTCTACGCGCCCTGTAAGGGCAAAAGCTTTAACCCTTTATGTTATTATTCTTACTTGATAACTGATTTAGCGGTCTTAAAGTGGAACATCGTATGTGTATTTTGTTCAACACCTGCGCCATGTCTTAAAGCTTTTGCCCTTTCAGGGCGCGACTGCTCCAACACGCGATACCCAGGGTGTCGCTTCGCTTGCCCTGGGCTATGGGCTCCATTGGGCTTTCAGCCCGCACTTGCTAAATCCGAAACCTGAGAACTTAAAAAGCTTCGCAAACTTACCCGTTAACCGGAAATTCCGCCAACGCTTTACAAACACCTTTCCTAAAAAAGAACACACGAACTTTTCCTTACAGTGAACAAACACACCTTACAACTAATACAGCACATCACCCACCACATCATGCTGTCAGTCTGCACACTATTGTCATGCAGTTTGATAGCAGCTTGTCATGGTACAGAGCACAACGACGAGGCCGAAAGGGCCGACAGCATCATAGCCGCCTGCACCGACTTGATGTTTTCAGCACCCGCCAAAGCCGACAGCACGCTGGCCGCACTGCAAGGCACACTGACGGACAGTGCGTCGTGGTACAAGGCCGAGGTGTTCAGAGGCACCTCCCACCAGCTGCTCGGCGACACCTTGCGTGCGGCACACCACTATGCCCGTGTACAGCATTGGTGCCATACCCACACCGGCAGCCACTACATTGAGGGGCTGCTCTGGAACCACCGAGGGGTGAATGCCATAATAGGCGGCAAGCAGCACGAGGGCAGAATATGCTACGAGAGGGCCTTCACACTGCTCAACCAGCCGCCCAAGGGGCGCGAACTCATTGCCGTCACCATCAATCTGGCCGACATCTACATGCAGTCGGGCAAGATGCCCCGTGCCGCACATTACTACCGCTACGCACTATTCCTGTGCGACTCGCTCCACGACACCCGAAGCCGTGCATCAATATGTTCAGGACTTGGCCAGGTGTACATGGAACTCGAAAACTATACCGAGGCGCACAAATTCTTTGCACAGGCAGCACAGCACATCGACAGGGAGTCATTGCAAACGCAGTTCTTCTACCACTTCTCGTTAGGTAATTGCTACTATTACGAAGAGCAGTACAACCAGGCACTCAAGAGTTTTGCCAAGGCCAGACAGCTGGCGGAAAAATTCAACGACAAAGTGTTGCTGATTAACTGCGATGCCAACATGGGCGAAGTGTACCTGATGCAAGACAAACTGCCACAAGCAAGGTTTCACCTCAACCGCTGCCAAGGAGCCGCAATGCAACGCATGCAGCCAAAAGAGATATTCTACATCAAGAGTCTGCTGGCCGACCTCAGTCTGGCCGAAGGCAACATATCGAAGGCGGCCACCCAACTGCAGGCCATCAACGATTCGGCACTTGCCACAGGCTCGCCACGCTACCTCATGCTGCACTACCGCCGTCTGCAACGCTATGCTGCCCGCTACGGCATGTGGCAGCGCGCCTACCACTATTTGCAGCAGGCCAACCGCTATGCCGACACACTCAACAGCCAACAAACGCGCAACAATGTGACCGAAATGGGTGAACGCTACCAACGCGACACCACACTGCTGCACCAACAAGTGGCCCTGGCCGACTATTCGGCAAAAACCGCGCGGCAGCAAAACTTCATACTGCTCATTATTGGTGCACTGATTATGCTGGCTCTGGTGGCCACACTGATTATTGTAACCTACCGCCGGCGCACACAGGAGCGCATAAAACGGCAAATGCAACACATCACCGAACTGCGCATGGACATAGTGCGCAACCGCGTGTCGCCCCACTACATATTCAATGTGCTGGGCACGGTACTGCCCAAGCTGCAGCGCTACCCCGAACTGGTCAAACCCGTCGAACTGCTTATCGACGTGCTGCGTGGCAACCTGCTCACATCGGGCAAGGTGGCCGTGCCCCTGTGCGACGAAATAGCCCTTGTGCGCCACTATGTAGAGCTGCACCATTACAGCAAGGGCCCCCTGCCGCACGTCACCTGGCAAGTGACGTCGCAACTCGAGCACAGCCAATGGCTGGTGCCGTCCATGTCGCTGCAAATACCTGTTGAGAATGCGCTGAAGCACGCTTTCCCCACGCTGACAGATGAGTGCGCCATTCACATTGCCATCGAACTGCACGACAACATGCTGCATCTGTGCGTCACCGACAACGGCCAGGGCTACAATCCGGGCAAAGTCAAACGCACCGGCCGCGACACCGGCACAGGACTGCGGCTCATAGCACGCACGCTCGAAATTCTGAACCAACGCAACCGCCACGCGGCCACCTTCAGCATTGTCAATGTGCCACCACCCCATCATGGCACACGTATGCGACTGTGCATACCCACCAACTACGACTTTGACACTTCAACAACTCGAAAATGAACGAACTCACACCATCATACCCCCCCGCTGCAGCCCCCTCACCCCGCAAGGTGGCCCTTGTGCTGTCGAGCGGCGGCGCACGCGGCTATGCCCACATTGGTGCCATCAAGGCGCTGCACGAGCGTGGCTACACCATTAGTTCCGTGGCGGGAGCCTCGATGGGGGCACTCATTGGCGGACTGTATTGTGCCGGCCAACTCGACACCGCCACAACATGGTTTTGCCAGCTCACACGCCGCGAAGTACTGTCATTGCTCGATTTTTCACTGAGCAAGAGCTACCTTGTCAAAGGCGACAAGGTGATGCGGGCCTTGAAAGAAATGGTGCCCGACACCAAAATAGAGCATCTCCCCACACCCTTCCGGGCCATAGCCTCCGACCTCGTCACACAGCGCGAAGTTGTGTTCAGCAAGGGCAGTCTCCACCGCGCCATACGTTCGAGCATCTCCATGCCGTCGGTGTTCAAGCCCATCAAGGTGGCCCACCATGTGCTTGTCGACGGAGGCATAGTCAATCCGCTGCCGCTCAACCGCGCCGTGCGCACCGAGGGCGACCTGCTCGTGTCGGTCAATGTGAGTGCACCCGCCAGCGAGGACATTGAGGAGGTGCGCGACTTGGCCCGCAAACGCGAGCGCGAGCGCAGCAGTTTGTTGTCGCTCCAGCGCTTCATTTCGGCTTTTGCGCCCGACAGCACCACCAGCAATTACATGACACTGCTGTCCACCGCCATGGCATTGCAAATTCAACGCAACACGGTGCTCATGCAAAAACTCACACCGCCCGACATTGCGATAAACATACCCATGAACCGCTTTGGCGTATTCGACTTCGACAATGCCGAGCGCATTATCCGTGCCGGCTATACCGAGACTCTCAAGGCGCTCGATGCCTTTGAAAGAAAGAATGAGGGGGCGCAATAATTAAGAATTCGAGTTCCGGATTTAGCAAGTGCGGCCTGAATCATCGTGCAAGGCGAACGCAATCAAGCTTGCTTGAATTGCTGAGCCGCAGCCGAAGATATCAATAAAAGGCCAATGGCACCGAACGCTACCTCTAATGGGGGCGACGCGTCTCGCGTCGGGAAAACATGCAACTATTATTAGCAGCAGTAGCGTTCGTGTCTAACTCCTATCTCTATCCCGACGCGGGACGCGTCGCCCCCATTAGAGGTAGCGTTTTTTCGCAGCGCCTTTTATTGACATCATCGGCTGCGGCTCAGCAATTCAAGCAAGCTTGATTGCATTCGCCTTGCACGATGATTCAGACCGTGCGAACCAAAATCCGAAACTTCAATAATTAAGGATTCAAGTTTCACCGCACAGCAATAGTAAGGAACATAAGAACTTGGCTAATCTTATTCGTCAACCCGTCAACAACATGGCTGAGTGTTGAAAATATATCAACACGCCAACCCCAAGCCCACCAAATCCCTACCCCATCAGTCCCCATCTACTTATAAAATAATACCACATAAGCGCAAATTTGTACCACTTATGCACTAAATCATACCGCTCATGCACACAAGTATAAATATGCTGATAAAAATATAAAATAAACATTGTAATTTTGCAGTAGTTCTTAAATCCGTAGACAACTGACAGATAATCATGAATGTAAACAAAGGCTATACGGCATTTATTGTCGATGACAACCCTGCAGCACTCGAGACATTGGCCACTGACCTGCGCCAACAGCCAGAGTTTGCCGAGGTGTATACCTTTGCATCATACGCCGAAGCCACGCTGCCACTGCTTGAGAAACAACCCGACGTGCTGTTTCTCGATGTCGAAGTGCCTGGCAAAACGGGCTTGGAGTTTCTCGACTCCATACGCTCGAAGGTGACATTCACATTCAAGGTAGTGTTCTACACCGGCTTTTCCGACTACATGATTGACGCCATACGCCAATCGGCATTCGACTATCTGCTCAAGCCGTACAAGCAAAGCGAGCTGCGCCTCATCATCGACCGCATGAAACAAAGCGAGAACGAGCGTGTACTGCAACGCATAGGCAGCGACGCCATGCAGCGCAAAATAGCTATGCAGACAGTGAGCGAACTGTTGCTCATAAACCTCGACGAGGCACTGATGTTCAACTACTCAAGCGAACGACGCTCGTGGGTGCTCACCCTGACAGACGGCACAGTACACGTGCTGAAAAAAGGCGTTACGGCCGACGACCTGGCCAACTTCAGTCAGACCATGGTGCGCATAAGCAACACTTGCATTATCAACCTCAACTACCTTGCAGCAGTTGAGAATAACACGCAACACTGCCGCCTGTGCCCACCATTCGACGACATCGAAATTACTGCATCGCGCCGCTACTTCAGCAAACTGAAGGAAAGGCTTGATTTACTTTGATTTACCTCTCTTATACTTTACATATAGACTGATGAGAAAACACAGGAGCGACGTTATTTTAACCTAACCCTCTCCACATAAGCCTCAACCGTACCCCCAGCCAAGCTATCCTGACAATGTTCCATACTCATGGTGGTAAAGGTTGGGGCTTTTTCGTGCCTGTACGTGCAAACAATGCGTGCCACGTGCCAATACCGCGTGCCAATACCAAGCAGGTGGGCACTTTCAGTGTAAAAATAATTTTGAGCACTTGCTTAAAGTTGTAACTTTGCACACGACATTTCACCACCATTGACACAATGCACAAGTATCAGCATTGCAACAAGCTGGGATTTGAGGCCGTGGCCGACTACGTGCCGGCCTACGACCGCAGCAACCTTTACATGATATGCAAACAGACAAAAAATACGCACTTTTGATTTCGGGCGGCGTTGACAGCGCCGTGGCCTGCCACCTGTTGTGTGAGCAAGGCATCAAGCCCGACCTTTTTTACATAAAGATTGGCATGCAGGGCGAAGGCACAACCTGCACTGCCGAGGAGGACATCGAACTCTCCACACTCACTGCCAAACGCTACGGACTGCAACTCAACATTGTCGACTTACAGCAGGAATACCACAACCGCGTCACAGCCTATGTGGTGGAGCGTGTCAAGCGCGGCCTCACGCCCAACCCCGACGTAATGTGCAACCGCCTCATCAAGTTTGGTGCCTTTGAGGAGAAGGCTGGCTATGCCTACGACTACATTGCCACCGGCCACTATGCCCAAACCTACCACGACGCCGACGGCCAACTCTACCTGGCACCGGCCCCCGACCCCGTAAAGGACCAGTCCGACTTTCTGTCGCAACTGACCGATGTGCAGGCACAAAAGCTCTGCTTCCCCATCGGACATCTGCTCAAGCACGAGGTGCGCGACATTGCCGACCGCGAACACCTGGCACCAGCCCACCGCCGCGACAGCCAGGGCATCTGCTTCCTTGGCAAGATTAACTACAACGACTACTTGCGCATGCTGCTCGGCGAGCGCGAAGGCGAGGTGATAGAGCGCGAAACGGGCAAAGTCATTGGCAAGCACAAGGGCTACTGGTTCCACACCGTGGGTCAGCGCAAGGGGCTTGGCCTTGGCGGCGGCCCGTGGTTTGTGACCGACAAGGACATTGAGCGCAACATCATCTATGTGTCGCACACCGATGCTTGCCACGGACTCTACGGCACCGAGTTTCACCTGACGGGCTTCCACTTTATCACGGCCGACCCATGGAAAGGGGCCCCCGAGGTGGACGTGCTATTCAAAATTCGCCACACCGAGCGGCCGCGCCCCGGCCACATGGTACGCCAGCCCGACGGCCGCTTTCTCATCACCTCGCCCACCCCGGTACAGGGCATTGCGCCCGGCCAGTTTGGGGTGCTCTACACTGCCGATGGCAAAATTTGTGCAGGCAGCGGCGAAATCAGATTTTGACAATTATAAGGGTGGTTCTAAAAATTCTGTTTTTAGAGCCACCCTAAAGTCAAGAGCGTGTAGTGTTTCATTGTTTGCGTGTAATGCGCTGGCACAACAGTCCTTTACATGGTTTGCTTTTTAACCTGCAAATCTGATAGAAAACGCAAGCACTAATGGGGGCGACGCGTCCCGCGTCGGGAAAAGATGCAGCTATTATTTAGTGTATCTTTCCTTTTAATTATCCCGACGCGAGACGCGTCGCCCCCATTAGTGCTTGCGTTTGGTGGTAGCGTTTTGTGTTTGCGTTTAGTGGCAGCGTTTAGAGGTTGCATTTAGTGGTAGCGATACCTTTACCATACTACCAAAACTTTACATACCGAGTATCTTACATCTTACACTAATATGCTGCAACTCATTGATTGTCAACACTTTACTTAGTGTAAGATACTACAAATTCCACCTACACACAACCTACACACTGCCACACGGTACAAACACGGGAGGAAGATATTACGGCATAGGGGAGCAGAAAAGTCTGTCGGAGCAACAGACTTTTCTGCTCCCCTATGCCGTATTATCCACTGCACACGTTCAAATCGGCTGCGCAGCAGCGGGGTGAAGTGTGTAAGATGTATGCAAGGGTGTGTAAGATACTTTGAAATCATCTTACACTCTTGAAACCTTTGTGTATCAACTTATTACGCACAAAAAGTGTAAGATGGCAGTAAAAACACACGCACTCTTTTACATGTAGGCAGACGGGGAGGGAGCAAATATTTGTGTACAAATTGTACACTTTTTTTGATAAGTGCATTGCCTTGGTGTTATATTTGCAGCACTTTACTTTTGTACTAAACCAAATTGTAGTAACTACCATGAAACGAATGCTTAACAAAATGCTGCGTTATGCCGATGCCATTGTGAAACGTGGTGTTGACAAACTCATAGACGCTATCGCGCATAGCGCGGAACCACAAACTAAAAACACTGAAACGCCCCAGCAGCAAAAACGCATGGGCAACGGCACAGACTGCGCACCGCAAGCGACTGGCAACACCACAAACTGCGGTCTGACAGAACAAGCCATCACCCTGATGGACGAACTGTGCGACTTTCGCTATAATGTGTCTGACCGCACGCCCGAAGTGCAACGGCGCGACCAGGCGGACAAAGGGGGCTGCATGGTGTGGAACAGTACGTGAACGAGGCTGCTAAAAATGCCCCGACGCGAGACGAGGCTGCTGACAAAATAGCGGTTTATAGAGTCAAGTCTTCCTTTTCGAGCCTA
>OLIS01001186.1_pt1 | contig 19089 bp, 17 predicted proteins | sample 1601351 | NCBI WGS metagenome assembly OLIS01 (sample SAMEA2452122, study PRJEB22498) | human gut metagenome | biome: human feces; feature: human gut; material: feces | place: Australia | collected 2012
TATGTTTCTTGAGGCCACCCGGACGATAGTCCGTGGCCGTCAGCCGCGCAGCGGCTTATATGTTTCTTATGTAGCTTATGTTCTTATGTCTCCGCGGTAAGCGTTTCAACAGCCGCGCAGCGGCCTTCTGTCCTTCTGTTCTTCTGTCTCCCGCGTTAGCGGCTTGCCAAGTCTCGCCTCGCGGCCACACTGTCCCCATAAATGTCACATAATCAAGCATAATATCAAAAAATATTGCAAAAAACTTGCACGAAATAAAACAACTCTCTATATTTGCCCCGTAAAATCTAACGAAAGCAAGCACACTACCTACACATTGCTGGCATTGCACTACCTACCTACTCTTTATTAACGCATTGCCCGCAACAGCAAACACAGGATTTTATAAACCATATATTTTAACAACACCAAATGAAAAAAATTACAACTTTCTTGGCGTTGCTCCTCACGTGCATTATTGGAGCAACAGCCGCCGACTTCGTACCCAAAGATGGCACGAAGTACCTTATTAAGTGTAAGGGTGACAACAACGTAGTTTGTACGCGCGAAGGTACAAACATCTTGCAGGCTCAGCAAGGAGTGACAGAAGCCTCATACTTCACTATCGAGAGCAAGGTTGTTGAAAACGTTACCTATTTTTACATCCACCCTGCTGGCGATGCCACAAAGTACGTTTACACCGCAGAGACTCCTTCAACCAACAATGACGCCAATAACGGAGTTGTAGGCGTAACAGACACCAAGAACGACGCCACTTGTCTTTGGAAAATCACTTTCAATAAGGGTAGCAATAACCCATGTGCGTTCAACATCACGCCTAAGGGCTATGACGAGTACAGTTGGAACTGTCGTGACAAGGGTATTGGTTATTGGACTACTCGTTATAAAAACAATGAAGACAACAACAGTTGGTACATCACTCCCAACGTTGTGCTTAATGGCTACTATACCATTAAGAATACCGCAACCGATCGTCGCACCAACCTTTACAACGATTTCGGCGTAGATAACGTCACTCGTGCTGCTGAAAATCTGCCTACTACCCTTACCAACAACTACGTATGGCACGTAACCACTGCCAACAACAATGAACTCACTGTTCTTAACGGTCAGGGCACTCCCCTCTATCATGATGGTAATGGTAATGCTTCACTTCCCACGCTTAAAGTAGCTTACTCTGACGGAACCAAGTATTACTTCGGTGAGGCTCTTAATTGTGGTAACTCAGGTAGAAACTTCAAACTTACTCTATGGAAAGATGGCGATTACAGTGTGGCCGATAACCAGTGGACATTCGCTCCAGTCGAGGTCAGCAACATCTACAACGTAGTGTGCAACAACGAAAATGGCTACGTAACTTACAATGCTACAAGCGAAAAGGCCAAGAATGGTGGTTTCTTCTTCCTTTCTTCTGCTCCACAGGTTGCCGATCTTACTGCAGCTACAGTTGAATACTATGATGCGGCAGTCACAGTTGATGGCAACAACATCAATGTAACCTACACCTGCAGATTGGAAGAACTCAAGCAGGATGCCAAAGAGGCTCTTGCCAAGACTGGTGTAGGCTATCCTACAGCTGATGCTGCAACCCGTACTGCATTGGCCAATGTAGTAGAAGGCACAGATGCATCGGCCATCTTTAATGCATTCAAAGCTTTCAAAACAAACAAGGACGAAATCCAAATGCCCGAGGACGGTAAGGCTTACGTAATCACTAACATTCACAAGACTGGTGGTAAGCGTTACATGAAATATCAGGAAGATGGTACTTCAATGATCGCTCGTGGCGAGGGAGAACTCCCCATCGAGGCTACTTACATCTGCCACAAGGTAGGCGACAAATATGTATTCGCCAACAACTCTGGCACATACCTCACATGGCGCGGTAACGCAACAGATGACTGCACCAACGACAATAAGGGCTACACCACATCTTACAATGCCGACTACAACACCTTTACTGTAGCAGCAAACCCCAACGTGTTCGGTTGTCTCTCTTTCGGTGCTAAGCGTGATCATGATACACATACTCAGTCATACTACATCATTACTGCAACAGGTTCTTTCCAGAAAGCTGGTTTTAACGACTACTACGATGAAAACAACTCATCAGCTTTCACTTTCGAAGAAGTAGCCTATTCCAACACCATCAACTTCAACGCTGCCCAAAACATCAATGGTGTAAGCCACATCGCCACATTCAGCGCACCTTTTGCCACCATCATTCCTACTGGCGTTAAGGCATACTATGTAAGCGCCAAGGGCACTGAGGCCACTATGACTGCCATCGACGCACAGGCTATCCCCGCCAACCAGGGTGTAATCCTTACTTCTGAGTCTGGTGCCGCTGTCACAATGGTTCCCGCCGCAGGCGAAACTGCCGCTGCCATCACTGACAACCAGCTCGGCCACTCTGCCGGTGCTGCCAAGACTCTGACTGCTGGCGAAGGCTATATCCTTGGCAACGGCACTGAAGGTACTGCCTTCTATCCCTGCCAGGCTGGTTTACTGCCCATCAACAAGGCATACCTCCTTGGCAACGGCGAAAGCGCTATTGCTATGAACTTTGGCAATGCCGTTACTGGCATCAACACCATCGCTGCTCCTGCCAGCGCAAAGGCCCCCATCTTCGACCTCAGCGGTCGTCGCGTAGTAAAGGCTACTAAGGGTCTCTACATTCAGAATGGCAAGAAGGTCATCGTAAAGTAATACAAACTACAAACACATTTCATAGATAAAAACATGAAACTTACATATATCACACCCGCATCAAGGGCTATCAACTTCGAGCCCATGCAGATGCTCGCAGCGTCTCCAAAGGTGACTATCGTTGACGACGAAGCAAAGTCTCTCGACCCCAGCGCTTCTTTCTCTGAAGGCAAGGGCTGGAGCTCTGAAAGCTGGGACAACGAAGATTAATCCTCCCCGAATCTTCATAGATTAAAACACGATTGATATTTAACGAGCCGCGCAAGGCGCAACCCCCACAGGTTGCAGTCCTTGCGCGGCTTATTTTAATGTGCCAATGTGCTCCGCTAACGCGGCAAACATAAGGACATAAGAACATAAGGGCTGACGCCGTAGTATTACATATAGTAACGCTACGGCGTCAGCCCTTATGTTTCTTGAGGCCACCCGGACGTTAGTCCGTGGCCGTCAGCCGCGCAGCGGCCTTATATGTTTCTTATGTAGCTTATGTTCTTATGTCTCCGCGGTAAGCGGCTAACACAAACGATATACTTATGTTCTTATGTCCTTATGTTCTTATGTCTCCCGCGTTAGCGGCTGCCAAACTACCCCACGGCGTCAGCCTCACTTCACCCTAATCACCGACAGCCCGTCGCGTTCAGGCAAAATAAGCTGTTCCACCCGCTCGTCAGCCGCCACATGGTCGTTAAATTCCTTTATAGCCGCCGTCTGCGCATCATTATCATACGCCGCGTCCACCACATGCCCGTCCCACAGCGTATTATCCGCCAGCATCACCGACCCACTGTGCATCATCGGCATCAGCAGTTCATAATACGCCACATACTCACGCTTGTTAGCATCAACAAACGCCACATCAATATCCAGCCCCATTGGCGGCAGCAACTCAAACACATCACCCACCACCATCTCAACCCGCGCAGGGTAAGGCGCCCCCTCGAGCCACGGACGCGTAAAACACTCCTGCTCATCATTCACCTCAAACGTCACCACCCGTCTGTCAGCCTCCATGCCCGAAGCCATAGCCAGCGCCGAGTATCCCGAGTAAGTGCCAATCTCCACCACCGTGCGAGGCCGCAGCATCTGCATCATCATGCGCAGCAGCTGCCCCTGCAAGTGACCCGACGCCATGCGCGGCCGCAGCAAGTGCAAGTTAGTAGCCCGGTACAACCGTTTCAGGTAATCATCGGGCGCAGTAGTGTGTGAGAGTATGTAATCGTCAATAGTCATGGGAGGAAGGGATTGGGTTATGAGGTTATAAGGTTATGAGGTTAAAAAGAAACTCTTGTGAGTAGGGCTGGGGGTGACGCGTCTCGTGTAGGGACATTTCAAGCAAAACGCAAGCACAAAGCGCCAGCAAAACGCCAGCACAAAGCGCAAGCAAAACGCCAGCACAAAGCGCAACCAAAGCGCCAGCACAAAGCGCAAACCCAAATGGGGGCGACGCGTCCCGCGTCGGTACATGCCAATCATCATAACTGACGTGCACAATTTTTCCCGACGCGGGACGCGTCGCCCCCATTTAAGCTTGCGCTTTATGCTTGCGTTCAGAGCTAAAGCTTATCAGTTAGGCAGCGCGTCCTCCCCCTCATTTCTGAAGAGGTTCTTCACAATATTCATTTCCATAAACGACGTACTCTGCTCCTTGCGTTGCGAGCCAAGGTAGCAAATGCGGTCCTCAGGTTTCAGCATATTGTCCGACAGCAACTTGCGCAGCGCCGCCAGCAAAAACTCATGGCCATAACTCTTCATAGGCATATAAATAGCATACACACCATACTGCAGCGCCAGGTGGCGCACCGTCTTAGCCTTATAGCAAATAGCCAAAATCGTACTCTCGCCGCGGAACGAGCTCACATAGCGCGCCGTACGACCCGTGTACGAGTCCATAATGATAGCACGCAACTTCATGCGCTTAGTAGCCATCACAGCCTCCTTCGAGAAAAACTCCGTCACATCAGGGTCCTTCGACAGCGGAATATCCACATCGCCAAACTCCTTAAACGTATCCCTCTCAGCCTGCCAGGCCACAGTAGCCATCGTCTTCACAGCCTCCTCGGGGTAGTCGCCGTAAGCCGTCTCGCCCGACAGCATCAGCGCGTCAGCACGCGAGTACACCGCATTTGCAATGTCCGTCACCTCCGTACGCGTAGGGCGCGGGTTATGAATCATGCTCTGCAGCATCTGCGTAGCCACAATCACAGGCTTGTGCGCCCTGATAGCCTTATCCACCAAGCGGCGCTGAATACCCGGAATAAACTCCTGCGGCACCTCAATGCCCAAGTCACCGCGAGCCACCATAATGCCGTCAGCAGCCTCAATTATCTCGTCAATGTTGTCCACACCCTCCTGGTTCTCAATCTTCGCAATGATACGAATGTCACTGTCGTGAGCGTCCAGTATGTCGCGCACCTCCTTCACGTCCTCCTTCGAGCGCACAAAGCTGTGAGCAATAAACGCCACGTCATAGTCAATGGCAAATTCAATGTTACGCTTATCCTTCTCAGTCAGCGCAGGCAAGTTAATGCGCACACCCGGCACATTCACGCTCTTGCGCGAGCCCAGCGTCGCATCATTCTCCACGTGGCAAATCAGCTGTCCGTCCTCCTTATGGTCCACGCGCAGCCCCAGGTCGCCATCGTCAATCAGTATCTGAGCCCCCACGTTCAAGTCGTCCACAAAACCGGGGTAGCTCACAGCTATCACGTCGCGCGTAGTACGTTGTTCAGGTCGTCCCACAATCGTCACAATATCACCCTTATGATAGTCAATAGGCTGATCAGTCACCGTGGTACGCACCTCCGGGCCCTTAGTGTCAACAAGAATAGCCAAGTGGCTTGACACCTCGCGCACATTATCAATCACCCGTTTCATGCCCACAGCGTCCTGATGCGCTGTGTTAAGGCGCACCACATTCATACCAGCGTCATACAGGCGCTGAATCATGCCCACGTCGCAGCGCATGTCCGAAATCGTCGCAACAATCTTAGTCTTCTTATACATTATTGATAGTCAAGTATAGTTATTTTCTCGTGAAAGCAATTATATCATAGCCCATTAGCTCCCGCCTCATAAGCTCCCGCCTAATATGCCTCTTATGCCTATTAAGCCTACAGTCTCATTAGCTCTCGCCTCATTAGCTCTCGCCTAATATGCCTCTTATGCCTATTAAGCCTCCAGCCCATTAGCTCCTGCCTAATATGCCTCTTATGCCTATTAAGCCTACAGCCCATTAAGCTCCCGCCTATTAAGCCTATCGCCCCTCGCCGCCGGCCTGCACAAGCGCGCTCACCGCCAGCCGGTACGAGTCAAGGCCAAAGCCACATATCACCCCCGCGCACGCAGCCGAAATCATCGACCGGTGTCTGAACTCCTCACGGCGGTGCACATTACTAATATGCACCTCCACCACAGGCATCTGCAGCGACCGTATGCAATCATGCAGCGCCACACTCGTGTGCGTATAAGCACCAGCATTCAGCACCACACCAGCCACACCCTCAGAGCGCGCCTGCTGCAAGCGGTCTATCAAGAACCCCTCCACATTGCTCTGGTAATACACCAGCTCAACCTCCGGAAAAGCCCTCCGCAAGCCCTCCATGCAATCGTCCATCGTACCCCTGCCATAAATGCCAGGCTCACGTTCGCCAAGCAAATTCAGGTTAGGGCCATTCATAATGAGGATTTTCATAAAATCTGTAGCAAATAGTCATCACACACCATCAGCCCAGCCAGTTAACGACCAGCTCCGCCAATGGTTTTGACAAGTAAATTGTAACTTTGCACGGAACCCGCCCTCCGGCCAACAACGCCAGAGTCAAAAGTTCCGCACCGCAAAGTTACTAATTTTCAGTCAAATATGCCCACCATATCACTCGATAATTACAAAGCCCACCTCATGCTCGAAAAAGGCATGGCCTCCAACACAGCCCAAGCCTACATCGCCGACGTCGAAAAACTCCTCAGCTACATGGCCGACCAAGGTCTCCAGCCCCACACCGTCACCCTCGACCACCTCCACCGCTTTGCCTACACCCTCATCGACCTCGGCATCTCCCCCGTCAGCGTCTGCCGCATACTCAGCGGCGTGCGTTCATGGTTCCACTACCTCCTCGCACAAGGCATCATCACCGCCGACCCCACCGAAATGCTCGAAATGCCACGCCGCCCGGCCCACCTCCCCACCGTGCTCACCATAGCCGAGGTCGACGCACTCGAGGCCGCCATCGACCTCTCCGAGCCCACAGGTCACCGCGACCGCGCCATTATCGAGCTTCTTTACAGCTGCGGTCTGCGCGTCAGCGAACTCTGCAACCTCACCCTCGCCGACGTCTACACCGCCGACGCCTTCCTCAACGTCATAGGCAAAGGTTCCAAACAGCGTTTCGTGCCCATGTCGCCCCGTGCCGTGCGCGAGCTGCAGTTCTGGCTCGACGACCGTTGCCACATCACCCCCAAACCCGGCGAGGACGACTACCTCTTCCTCTCTTTCCGCCGTCGCCAGCACCTCTCGCGCATCACAGTGTTCCACACCATACAAGTGCTGGCCGCCCGTGCCGGCATCACGCGCCCCATCTCCCCCCACACCCTGCGCCACACCTTTGCCACCCACCTCCTCGAGGGCGGTGCCAACCTCCGAGCCATACAAGCCATGCTCGGCCACGAAAGCATACGCACCACCCAGCTCTACACCCACATCGACCGCCAGTTCCTGCGCGAGCAACTCCAAGAGCACCTCCCACGCGCACTGTAATGGGCCACGTAGCACTGCCTGGCAGCCGCTAACGCGGTAAACAGAAGAACATAAGAACATAAGGACATAAGGGCTGACGCCGTAGCGTTACTATATGTAATACTACGGCGTCAGCCCTTATGTTTCTTGAGGCCACCCGGACGTTAGTCCGTGGCCGTCAGCCGCGCAGCGGCCTTATGTGTTTCTTATGTAGCTTATGTTCTTATGTCTCCGCGGTAAGCGGCTAACACAAACGTCATATCTTATGTTCTTATGTCCTTATGTTCTTATGTTTCCCGCGTTAGCGGCTAAAAAACACTTCTCAGCGTCAGCCCATTACAGCGCGCAGCCTCTCCCGCACTACCTCCATGCCCCTCGACGCAGGTTCGGCAATCACCTCCACACGCCGCGTGCCCGGCACCCGTACAGGGTTAGGGTCAACAAGCATCACCTCAGCCCCCGCAGGCACATAACCTATCAGTCCCGCAGCCGGATACACATTAAGCGACGTGCCCACTATCAAAAACACATCAGCCCGCGCAGCAGCCTCGGCAGCCACCTCAAGCATAGGCACCGCCTCGCCAAACCACACAATAAACGGACGCTCCAGCGACCCGTCACCCGACAGCTGCCCATGCTTCACCACCTCGCCAGGAGCCAGACGCCGCCGGTAACGCGCATCATTCGGCGCCGCCGACGAGCACACATCACGCAGCTCACCATGCAAGTGAATCACATCAGTCGACCCCGCCCTCTCATGCAAGTCGTCCACATTCTGCGTCACCACCGTCACGTCAAAGTCACTCTCAAGCTCAGCCAGAATGCGGTGCCCCGCGTTAGGCTCAGCCTCGTCAAGCTGACTGCGCAGCCCGTTGTAAAAGTCCGTCACCAACCCCGGGTCAGCAGCCCACCCCTCAGGCGTAGCCACCTGCTCCACAGGGTAGCGCCCCCACAAACCACCGGCACCCCTGAATGTCGAAAAACCACTCTCCGCACTAATACCAGCGCCCGTAAGCGCCACAATCTTCTTCTTCGTCATAACCTTAATAATAAAGTAACTAAACACCCCAAATATACAAAAACCCCTCCGAGTGTGACACAGATGCAAGAAATAATTGTACTTTTGCACCCAAATCATACAAAATAACACAATACAACACAACACACCATTATGGAAAAACTCAGCTACGCCCTCGGCATGGTCATCGGCCACAACCTCAAAGGCATGGGAGTAAAGAACCTCAGCAGCGCCGATTTCGCACGCGCCATCGACAGCGTCATGCAAGGCCAAACCTGCGAACTCACCGACCAGGAAGCACAGCAGCTCGTCAACAACTTCATGCAGCAACAGCAAGAGGAGGCCACACGCGCCATACGCCAGGAAGGCGAGCAATTCCTTGCCGAAAACGCCAAGAAAGACGGCGTCGTAGTACTCCCCAGCGGACTCCAGTACACCGTCATCACCGAGGGTAATGGCCCCAAACCCAAAGCCACCGACCGCGTAAAGTGCCACTACGAGGGCACACTCACCAACGGACAGGTGTTCGACTCATCATACCGCCGCGGCGAACCAGCAGTGTTCCCACTCAACGGCGTCATCGCCGGTTGGACCGAAGGCGTACAGCTCATGCCCACTGGCTCTAAGTACCGCTTCTTCATTCCCTACAACCTCGCATACGGCGAACGCGGCGCAGGACAGGCCATCCCTCCCTACGCAGCACTCATCTTCGACGTCGAACTCATCAGCATCGAAGGCTGATAGGGAGAGTTGAAAAGTTGAAGAGTTGAAAAGTTGAAGAGGTTGCCTCGTCAACTTGTTAACCACAAAAACAAACAACCACACACAAAAATATATAATGAAAAAGATAATTCTCGCAGCCATCATAGCCGCCACAGGCCTCACAAGCTGCAACAACGGACAGCCCAAAGCCAACCTCAAGTCCGACATCGACACACTCAGCTACGAAATGGGTATGGCCATGTCGCAGAGCGAAGGCGAATTCCAAAACTACCTCAGCCAGTCGGGCAGCGACTCAGCCTATGTTGACGAACTCCTCAAGGGCTACGTCGACGGTATGAAGGCTGCCGACGACAAAAAGAAACTCGCCTACTACATGGGCGTCATGCAGGGCTTGCAAACCAAAATGCAACTCCCGCAAATCGAGGCACAAGTGTTCCAGGGTGACACCACAAAGCGCATCAGCGTCAAGAACTTTGTAGCCGGTTTCACCGCACAGGCCAAGAACAAGACCACCCTCAAAATCGGTGGCAAACTCGTTGACAAGGAAACTGCCCAGAAGCGCATCATGGACTACATGTTCGGCAGCAAAAAGCAGGAGAGCGAAGCCTTCATGCAGAAGGTAGCCCACCAGCCCGGCGTAGTAGCCCTCGGCGAGGGCGTCTATGGCAAGCAGCTTGCCAAGGGCACCGACCAGCACTGCACTGCCACCGACAGCGTCACCGTCAAGTACGAAGGCCGCCTCACCAATGGCCAGGTGTTCGACTCATCAGCCAACCAGCCTGGTGGCACAGTCACATTCAGCCTCCGCAACGTCATCAAGGGTTGGGGCATCGCCATTCCCAAAATGACCGTCGGCTCTACCTGGGAAATCTACGTACCTTACCAGGCAGCCTATGGCGAGCAGGGCACAGGCCCCATCCCCCCATTCGCAGCCCTCACATTCAAGGTAACCCTCGTTAGCATTAACAAGTAATAGGGCAGGGTAGTGCCAGGCTTATTTAGAGCCTCTAGCCTTTCTAGAGCCTCTAGTTCTTCTAGAGCTTCTAGCTTTTCTAGTTCTTCTAGAGCCTCTAGTATCTCTAGCTTATCTAGCCCCCTCAAAAGATCAACTCAATGAAACTTCAAACCATCATAACCCTTGCCCTTGCTGTCACCCTTGGCAGCACCGGCGCCATGGCCCAAAAAGCCAAGAAAACCAGCAAAAAGTCAGCCCTCAAGGCACAGCCCGCAGCCACCCTCACACCAGCCCTCAAGGCCGTCGATGGCAAAACCTTCAGCTACGCCCTCGGTGTAGCCCAGGGCGAGAGCCTCAAGCAGTACCTTGTAAGCCAGCTCGGCGTAGACTCAGCCTATGTGCCCGAAGCCATACGCGCCATGACCACCAACATCTCTCCTGAAGAGCGCAAAAAGGCCGAAGCATTCGCCGCAGGACTCCGCATTGCCGAAATCAACAAACGCAACCTGCCCAAAATCAGCGAGCAGGCCGCAGGCAAGGGCGACTCAACCTACGTCAACCAGGCAGAGTTCGAGCGCGGTCTCACACAGAGCGCACTCGGCACCGTCACCACCCTCACACGCGACAGCGCCATGCAGATAGTCGAAGGCCAGTTCCAGTACCAGGCCAGCCGCTACAAGCAGGCCAATGCCGACTACCTCGCCGCCAACGCCAAGCGCAAGAGTGTCACCACACTCCCCAGCGGTTTGCAGTACGAGGTGCTCACCAAGGGCAACGGCCCCGTAGCCACTGACTCCACCCAGGTTGAGGTACACTACGAAGGTTCACTCATCGACGGCACCGTGTTCGACTCATCATACAAGCGTGGCAAGGCAGCCACCTTCCGTCCCGACCAAGTCATCAAGGGTTGGAAAGAGGCCCTCACCCTCATGCCTCAGGGTTCAGTTTGGAAGCTCTACATTCCTGCCTCACTCGGCTACGGCGAGCGCGGCACCCAGAGCATACCGGGCAACTCAACCCTCGTCTTCACCGTCGAGGTCATCAAGGTGGGCAAGTAAGCAATAGGCAAGCAGTAAGCAAGCATAGCTAAGCAATGTATTATGCCTAATGGGCCTAATATGCCTATTATGCCTAAGCTTATTGGGCCTGGCCTAAGCCTATTGGGCCTATTAAGCCTATTATGCCCATTGCCCATTATCCCCATTTCCAGGCTGGCGCCATGGCGCCAGCCTTTTTTTTGCCCCCACGCCGCCTGCGAGCGTTAATCAGCGTTAAAGGCTCTGCTCAATCCGCGCCAACCCCCAATAATATTGTACATTTGTACCAATTTAGCCGCAAAGTGCACCAGCCACAGCGGCACAACCCCACAACAACCCACACACCACATGAACAAAGCCCATAAGCGTCCGCGCCGTCACACAGGCCGGTTCGGCACATTCACCACCTGCATCAGCATCACCATGGTGCTCATCATGATAGGCATCATCACCCTCTTTGCAGGCATGGCCACCAACTACAGCAACCAGTTGCGCGAAGGACTCACCGTCGAGCTAATGCTCACCGACAGCATCACACCGCAGCAAATGACAGCCACCCAGGCACGCCTCAAGGCAGCACCCTGGGCGCGCCAAGTCACCTACATATCACAAGAGCAAGGCCTGCGCGACATGAACGAGGCCATGGGCACCGACATAGGCACCTTCGACGGCACAAGTCCCGTGCCCGCCGAGTTCGAGGTAAGTCTCAACGCCCCCTACGCCAATCTCGACAGCATCAAGCATTACGAGCCCTCCATGCTTGCAATGCCCGGCGTGGCAGAGGTCAACTACCCCCGCGACATCATGCAGAGCCTCGACCGCACCATACCCGCCGTCACCCTTGGTCTGCTCGCGGTAGCCGCCCTCCTCGCCCTTGTGTCATTCTCACTCATCAACAACACCATGCGCATGAGCGTCTACGCCCGTCGTTACAGCATACACACCATGAAGCTCGTCGGAGCCAGTTGGGGCTTCATACGCCGCCCCTTCATGTGGCAAGCCATGCGCATCGGTTTTGTGTCGGCCATCATAGCCGGCGGACTCCTTTCCGCCGCCATGTGGTATCTGCAAACACAGGCCGGAGCCGGCAGCATCTACCTCAACACCCTTGTCACCCCCCTTGTGTGGGCCACCACCCTCGGTGCCATAGTTATTTGCGGCCTTGGCCTCACCGCCCTCTGCGCCTCCCTCTCGGTTAACCACCACCTCCGCCTCCGCGGCGGCGAAGTATACCTCAGATAAAAACTAGAAGCTCTAGAGGCTCTAGAAAAACTAGAAATTCTAGAATATCTAGAAACTCTAGAAAATCTAGAAAATCTAGAATATCTAGAAAAACTAGCCCCCCTAGAAAACCCCCAAAAACACAACCAACAATGCAACAGCAGCAAACACCCCTCAAGACTCCCAAGCAGCCAGTGTTCGCCTTCGGCCGCACCAACTTCATACTCCTTGCCGTAGGCATGGCAGTAGTCATCATCGGCATGGTGCTCATGTCAGGCTCAGGCTCAGGCGAAACCACCTTCGACGCCAGCATCTTCGATGCACGCCACATCAAGTTAGCCCCCGCAGTATGCCTCCTCGGCTACCTCTTCATGATATACGCCATCGTGCGCAAACCACGCAAATAACCCCATACGCTCCTATAGCACAACCCCGATAGCATGACCACTATACAAGCCATCATCATGGGCCTCATACAAGGCCTCACCGAGTACCTGCCCGTAAGCAGCAGCGGCCACCTCGCCATCGCATCAGCCCTCACCGGCGTCGACGGCGAAAGCAGCATGACCTTCACCATAGCCGTACACGTAGCCACCGTGCTCAGCACCATCGTCGTGTTAGGCCGTCAAATAGGACAAATCATAGTCGGCACATTCAGTCCCCTCGGCCCCGGCACAGGACTGCAGCGCCTCAATCCCAGCCAGCAGTACCTGCTCAACATCGTCATCTCCATGGTGCCCATAGGCATTGTCGGCGTATTCTTCAAGGACCAGGTCGAAGCCATCTTCGGTTCGGGCCTCACCATCGTAGGCATCTGCCTCCTCGTCACAGCCCTGTTGCTCACCTTCAGCTACCTGGCACGTCCGCGCCAGCGCCAGAGCATCAGTCCCCTCCACGCCTTCATCATAGGCATCAGCCAGGCCCTCGCCGTGCTCCCCGGTCTCAGCCGTTCGGGCACCACCATTGCCACCGGCCTCATGCTCGGCAACAACAAGGCAACCATGGCCCAGTTCTCATTCCTCATGGTCATACCCCCCATATTGGGTGAGGCACTGCTCGACGCCATCAAAATGATGAAGGGCGAAGCCATTGGCGGCGACATTGCCATGCTCCCCCTCATAGCCGGTTTCATAGCCGCCTTCATCTCGGGCTGTGCAGCCTGCAAGTGGATGATAGCACTCGTCAGCCGTGGCAAACTCATCTACTTTGCCTACTACTGTGCCATAGCAGGTATCGCCACACTCATCTACAGCCTTGTGGGGTAACGCATGGTTAACGGGGTAGCGGGCCCCCCCCCGTCAACTCCTCAACTCCTCAACTCTTCAACTTCTCCCTCCCATGTTCCCCACCCACTACCTGCTGCCCGACGCAGCCCTGCAAGCCCTCACCCCCGCAGAGCGTCAAGCCCTGCCCTGGGCCGGTTTGTCAGAGTTAAGAGCCTACATAGCCCAGCCAGCGGCCTTCAACACCCCCGACGGCAATCCACCCTCGGGAGGCATTGTGCCACTCATCATGGCCTTCGACAAGCCCCTGCACCAAACCTCCTTCCAGCTCGTGGCACAAGTGCGCCGCACCCTCACCCGGGCCTTGGGCGGCCAGAAAGTCAAGATAGGCCATGCCGGCACCCTCGACCCCCTTGCCACAGGCGTCATGGTCATCTGCGTGGGGCGCGCCACCAAACTCATAGAGCAGATGCAAGCTGGCGAGAAAGAGTACACCGCCACCCTGCAATTAGGCGCCACCACCCCCAGCTACGACCTTGAGCACCCCGTCGACCAAACCTATCCCACGGCGCACATCACGCGTGAGGCCATAGAGCAAGCCCTCGAGCAGTTCCGCGGCCCCATCATGCAGGTGCCCCCGGCCTTCTCGGCCTGCAAGGTCAACGGCAAGCGCGCTTACGACATGGCCCGTCAGGGCCAGCAAGTGGAGTTGCAGGCCAAACCCCTGCACATACACGAGCTCGAGCTCGTCAGCTTCGATGCCGCCACCATGCAGCTCGACTTGCGCATAGTGTGCTCAAAGGGCACTTACATTCGCGCCTTGGCGCGCGACATTGGCCAGGCCCTTGGCAGCGGTGCCCACCTCACGGCCTTGCGCCGCACCCGCGTGGGCTACTTCACCGCCGCCCGCTGCTTCGACCCCAACCAACTGCCCGACGACCTGAAACAAGAGAAGAAATAAAAAGGCTGGAGGCTCTAGAAAACTAGAGGCTCTAGAAAGACTAGAAAAACTAGAAGCTCTAGAAAAGCTAGAAACTCTAGAAACTCTAGAAAAGCTAGAAGCTCTACCCCCCAGCCCCCCTCCTCGCAACTACCAACAGCAAGATATGAAACTCTCACAATTCAAGTTCAAGCTCCCGCAGGAGAGCATAGCCCAGTACCCTGCCCCCCACCGCGACGAATGCCGCATGATGGTGCTCCACCGCACCACTGGCGACATAGAGCACCTCATGTTCAAAGACATACTCAGCTTTTACAGCCCACACGACGTGTTCGTGTTCAACGACACAAAGGTGTTCCCCGCGCGACTCTACGGCAATAAAGAGAAAACCGGTGCACGCATCGAAGTGTTCCTGCTGCGCGAACTCAACCAGGAGCTGCGCTTGTGGGACGTGCTCGTCGACCCCGCACGCAAAATACGTATAGGCAACAAGCTCTACTTTGGCGACGACGACTCCATTGTGGCCGAAGTCATTGACAACACTACCAGCCGCGGACGCACACTGCGCTTCCTCTACGACGGCGACCACGACGAGTTCAAACGCTCGCTCTACGCCTTGGGCGAGGCGCCCATACCACGCTTTATAGGCCGCGAAAGCGAACCCGAGGACCTTGAGCGCTTCCAGTGCATCTTTGCACAGCACGAGGGTGCCGTCACAGCTCCTACGGCTGGCATGCACTTCTCACGCGAGATGCTCAAGCGCATGGAGATAAACGACATCGACCGCGCATTCATCACCCTGCACTGTGGACTTGGCAACTTCCGCAACACCGATGTGGAGGACCTCACCAAGCACAAGATGGACTCTGAACAAATGTTTGTTGACACCCCATGCTGCCAGCTTGTCAACCGTGCTAAGGACGAGGGCCGCAAGGTGCTCGCCGTGGGCACCACCGTGCAGCGCGCCCTTGAGGCAGCTTGCAGCACCGACGGCCACATCAAGGAGTATGAGGGCTGGACCAACAAGTTTATTTTCCCGCCTTACGATTTCACCGTGGCCGACAGCATGCTTGTCAATTTCCACTTGCCTTACTCTACGCTGCTCATGCTCACCACCGCCTTCGGTGGCTACGACTATACCATGCACGCCTACGACGAGGCACTCAAGCATGGCTACAAGTTCGGGCCGTTTGGCGATGCCATGCTGATTATTGACTGATGGCTGCTGACAGGCAGCTAATAGGCTAATGGGCTGACGCCTTAGCGTTGCAAATAGTAACGCTAAGGCGTTAGCTCTTTTATTGTTATTGGGCCCAATATGCCTAATAGGCCCATTATGCCTAATAGGCCCAATAAGCCTAATATGCCCAATATGCTTAATAGGCCTAATACGCCCCCCTTACCGTATATATCTCAAAAATGTGCGGTAGCCAATGCCCAGTTGCGGTTCGGCAAAGTGGCGCCATACATACTTCATGCTGCGGGCCTGGTTGCCAGGCTCATAGTGCGCCATGGCCAGACGACGCGCCTCAGAGCGGCGCACCAGGGTAGAGTGGCGTACCGTCATGGCTGCAAGGCCCTCCGCTGCCCGGTAAACTTGTTGCCCTCCGCGGGGCACACCCACGAGTCCGACACGCGTAGCAAGCCCTCGCTCTCGGCACGCACCACCGCCGGCAACTGCTGCACACCTACCTCCACACACAATGCCTCGCCACGCCCCGCCGCACTGACCATGGCCTCGGCACACGTGCCAAGCAACTGCGCCACACCACACACACGGCCCGCCGACAAGGCTGCCGCCCTGAGCCACACTTTGAGCCCCACACGGCCCCCGTCGCGCTGCAAACGCAAATACGCCTCACGCGACACGGCATGGGCCGCACGCAACCGGCGCTCCTCACCATCGCGTCCCGCTGTGGCCTCCGCCTCGATGGCCTGCAACTCCTGGCGGCGCTGCTGCACAAACTCGTGGTGAAACGTCTGCCCCACATTGCGCACATCGAAGGCAGCAAACGAACGGCCGTACACACCAGCCTTGTAGCGTGCCAGGAAGAGCATCACTTCGGTAAGCTTGAACTCTGCCACGGTGCCCACAAACGAGCTTACAAAAGTCTCAATCTGTGCTGCGGCTGCCGAGGCGTCGCGGCTCTGCGATGTGAGAAACAGGTGCGTCACCTGCTCGTCGAGCCACATCACCGGGCAACGTGGTCCGAAGAGCGGCGCCAAAGCCCCCACCGTGGGACACACCCACAGGTAGGCCCGCCGTGCCGACTGCGCCACCACGCCCCAGTTGGCGGGTGAGTAGTTGCGCATCACCGCCTCAAAAGTCGGGTTCTTCAGCCCCCATGCTGGCGAAATACCGCATTTGGCGAGCTGCATACTGCTCGAGAGCTTCAGCGCAAGCGCCTGCCTTTGTAGCGTACTGCTGCCGCTGCCAGTGGTTTGGCTGGGACTGGTAACTGAATACCCTTGGCTGGGACTGCTGGAATTGTTGCTGGGATTGTTGTTGTTGGAGAGGTTGCTGGAGTTGTTGTTGGAGTTTGGCCCCGTCGTGAGCGGGTTGCACTGCATAGGAATGTTCATGGTTATTGGCACAGTTTGGTTCGGTAAAAAGGTTAGTTTGATTGATTGCGGCCATTGCGGCCGGTTGTTGGTATTGCAGTTCGCGTCGCTGCCAGTTGCGTGCTGCGGCCTGCCATGAGCGCATGGGGTTGCGTCCCACCTTCCAGCCGTTAGCCTCGTAGTAGTCCACAAAGCGCTGCGCATCGACCAGCTGCAGTCCCTGTGTGCGGCAGAAGTTCTCCACCTCCCACACGGTGGGCCGCTGCATGGGTGGCGTTCGGCGGCGGGTTGCGGGTTTGGACTTGGCCTCTGCTGCGGGTATGATGCTTGCAGGTTCGATGCTTACGGGCTGGGCCTCTGCTGCCACTTCGATTGCCTCGGCTGCTGCCACCTCGGTTGTTGCCACCTCGGGCACCTCGGGCACTGCTGCCACCTCAGCCACTTGGTTCACCTCAGCTTCAGCCAGCTCACCCTCAGCTTGGGCGTGGGGCGTGGTGTCACACACCACACTACTCTCTACACTTTTCTTTGTAATCTTCTTCTTTGTAATCTTATTCTTATTGTTGACAATTGAGGTGACAAAAGAAGTGACACTTTTTTCTGAGCAGTTGCTTGTATTACCTTGATTTACAGTGATTATCGTTCGTCCTGAAGTGACAACTGAGGTGACAAAAGAAGTGACACTTAATGCACGTAGCACATAGCGCACCCGGTGTAATTTCCAGCCCCATCTTTCGGCAAGGAACGAGGTGGTCGTGATGATTTGCCCGCGTTTGACGATGAAGCTTCTTCTTCCCACCATTCTTTCAATTGGTTCGGAGCCATAGTAGGCCATTTGTAGCAGGTCGAGGTACGCCTCGCTCTCTGTAAAAATACGTTTGCGCCGCCACTGAGTACTGTCAAAAAAACTGCGCGGCACGGATACATAGCCGTTGTTCATGGTAAAATTTGGTTTTATGGTTATGTTGTAAGGTCTTGTATGCTCCTCTGCGGGGGCAGTATCTCAAAATGGGGAGGCCGTCACGCCTCCCCGAGTACTTGTGTGTCGGGTTCCGAAAAAAGGAAGTGCTTACCCGATATACAATTTGGCCTTTCGGCCCAGCACACTAAGTAACATACAATTTGGTTGCGTTTTGTATCTAATACCGATGCAAATGTAATACGCTTTTTCCAATTTTCCAAATCGGCAAAATTGTGCTTTTTTGTGTGTCAAACAATGACACTCTGAAAATCCGAAATGTTAAATTTGGGACGTAAGTCTTTGAAAATCAGTATCTGCTTTTTGAGCCTCGAAGCATTGTAATTGTCTAAATGGCTGTTAATTTTCGGGGCTAAAAAGCGGCTGATTTTTATTATTTATTAAGAAAACTCGGCTCGTGCTGTGGGGGTGGTGTGGTGGTGCAGGGTAGTTACTGTTTTATTGCTGCTTTGATGTTTTTTCATCGCCGTTTGTAGGTTTTGGCGCATGGCGTGCAGTGGGAGAAAAAACGCAATAAATCTGCACACAATGCGAAGAAGTGTGCAATAAGTTATGTGATGTTGTTAAACTTTCTTGCATATATGTATTTTTGTGGTGCGAGGGCTTGCATTTTTCTGAAAAGGCCGTATCTTTGCATCGTGTTTTTCATAGTATTAGATTTAAGGTTAACAAGGTTGGGATACAGTGGTATCCCATTTTTTTTGTCCCTATGTCAAGATGCCCCCGTTGCGTGAGGCTTGAAAGACACATGTGCCACTCCGTAAAATTATTTGCTCCGAAAGATTTTTTGCTCTGCCGTTGTTGGTGGGGGTGGGTGCTTTTTGCTTTTTCCTTTTTTTTCTGCTTGGTCCCGACGCGAGACGCGTCGCCCCCATTAGTGCTTGCGTTTGGTGGTAGCGTTTGGTGGGCTTTGTTGCTTCTTTTCCCGACGCGAGACGCGTCGCCCCCATTAGAGGTAGCGTTTGGTGCACAAAACGCAAGCACTAATGG